>Ga0228711_1002561_pt1 | contig 28062 bp, 10 predicted proteins | sample MedpolnodulmetaG_2_FD_177996 | JGI IMG/M metagenome (GOLD analysis project Ga0228711, IMG submission 177996) | Root nodule microbial communities from Medicago polymorpha collected in Santa Monica, California, United States - brown nodules | ecosystem: Host-associated > Plants > Roots > Nodule... | reverse complement strand
GAACCGCCCGGAGCTCGTATGAGAGTTGGTTTAACTGCCCTAACTATGGCAGAATATTTCCGAGATGTCAATGAACAGGACGTCCTTCTATTTATCGACAATATCTTCCGTTTTGTCCAAGCCGGAAGTCACGCTGAAAATTCACACTAAAAATCTCAGCTTGAGTTAACTCACGCCGGTTTCTGTCTCACTTTTCAATCACCAACTAACATTATTTCAACCAAAGTGGGACCCATATTAATTATTTATGACAAAAGTGGGATCCAATGATCCACATGACTACCAAAGTGGGACCCATATTAATTATTTATGACAAAAGTGGGATCCAATGATCCACATGACTTTGAATTGACAAAAAGCAGCACCATATGACTTTGAATTAAATTCAGCACTGCAGAAATGACAAAAAGAAAGCAACGTGAGTTATTAATTGATTATATTAGTTTCTAAAGTTGGAAGAAGAATTAATGTAACATCTTGTTTGCTTTCATCATGTGATGCGTCATGTGTGGTTTATTATACACAAGTACCTAACAAAGCAATCATGTGAACACATAAAGTTAGTATTTTGAACTAACCTGAGTTAACTCACGTGAGGTATAACACCTGGGTGAGTTAACTCATGTGGATTTTAACATCTGCGTTAGTTAACTCACGCAGGGGTAATTTTATCTTTTTAGTTGGGTGCAAGCAATTTCTGTTGAGTAAAGAGCAGAATTCTAAATTATTTTGAATTGACAAAAAGCAGCACCATATGACCTTTTTTTAGAGGGAAAATATGAAAATACCCTTTGCTTGATTTGTTTTTTCCTAACTTGGCCCACCCAACCCTTCACGTTCATATGTTAGATAACTAAACTTTTCATTCTCTTCTCACTCTCTCATTCTCTTGTTTGTTGCTATTGTTTGTTGATTGTTGGTAATTGAATTTTAAAATTGTAATCTTATTTATTTAATTGGCTTAATTGAATAGGATTATATGATTGGAGGACCATATAAGTTGGATTTTTCAACTTATGCATATGTCATGCCACTTTGTTAGTGTTTATTGAATTGTTCTTGTTTGCTACGAAGACATTTATTTTTATAATGTAGTTCCATTTAAGTTCAGTTTATGTTTAACTAAGAAGGATTTTTTTCAACTTATGCATGTTGTAGATTATGTTTAATTACGAAGGCTTTTCTTTATACTTGTTACTTTCTTTTTTTTCCTTTTATGAACTTTTAATAATGCTCAATTTCTTTAATTTAGATTGTTATTGACTTATGGAATTATTTAATATTTTGAAGAATAAAAAAGTAAAGATGAAGAGTAGAAAAATTGATCATTTTTTGAAAAGAAAGTTTGTGGGAGTGAAAGAGCTGAGCAAGGAATAACTTATACATCTCAACATGTTAAAGTTTCAAGAATTGAAGTGATAACTTCTACATGACAAGGAACTAAGATCGTGTTTGGTTGCAACAAAGAGGGTTAAATTTTATTTCTTGATTGAACAATTTCGTGCTTAGGGTTCATTAAACATAAATTTTATGTTTATATATTAGAGTTAATTTTTTTGGCCCACCCCAAATATATTTTCTGGCTCCGCCACTGTTTGATGATATGATATTCAACGAAATATAGGGTTTCTATATTAAAGAGATACTTTGAACCATAACTACAATATGTCTAGTTTTTTAAACGACATGAACATAGAGCATAAATTGTTAGTCGGATTAGGACCTCGATGAACCTAACTAGAACATAAAGGGGATTCAGAAAATCTTAATTGCCTTCGTTATTCAGCAATAAAATATATTTTATTTTCAATTGCAAACTCAACTATTAGAATCTCCATATTTACTGTTCTTAATTAAATAATTAAAATTCCCGAGTAGGAAAAACAATCCATATGGAGTTTATCTTACTTAATGCTTTATTATTTGTGTGATTCAATACACTTGGTGAATTTATTATCAGTTACACAATTCGATCTCTTAAGTTTTTTCATCGTTTTGGTCATTTAATTTACTAATATTAAATATTTTGATCCTTTAAGTTACAAACTTTAAACATTTTAGTTTTATTTATCAGAGACCAAAATGTCTTAATATTTTAACTTAAGGGACCAAAGTGTCTAACATTCAAAACTTAAGGGATCACATTATATAACGATTGTAACCTTAGGATGAAAAATGAAATAAAATTGATTAAGGACCAAAGTGAAACTTAAAAATAAATCAATGAATCAAAAATATAATTTAATCAAAATAAAAAAAAAGAATATAATGAATAACATTGTCATTAAAAAGTCTTTTCCTAAAAAAAACAATAAACAACGCCATTAATAGGTCGTGAAATACATCAAACACTTAAAAGTAAAATGATAAAATCAATATCAAATGAACGAATAGCGTGCCATATGGTAGGGTCGTCAATCCTGGTAATCCGTATAACAGTCGTAAGGATTATTAGAGTGAGACCTTACATTCGCAGAGGGTATGTGGTGTACTTTTTCCCTTGAATTTTAGAAGTACCCCATATACTCTCTCTTAACTTAGTAGTTCTACAAGCAGGTAGTCTTATGTCGTCTACTTTACCAAAGGAAAAGAATAAAGTTTATAATGCAACATTCATCAAGTATCATCTGACTACTTGTTTCTCTCAGACACGTTGTTGAAAACAAAAAAAAAACTGAGCTTTTTCTCTCAGACACGTTGCTGAAAAAAACAAAAAAAAAAACTGAGCTTTTTCTCTCAAACACGTTGCTGGAAAAAGAAAAAAAAAAAGGTGCTTGTTGTTGGAACAAAATGTGTTTAACATTACCCTTTAGAGTTTTGATGATAACAAGGTATTAAAAACTGTCAATTGGATATGCTAATATTTGTTCAAGTGTATAGGACCATAGACAAAAAAAAATTGTATCTTATAAGGTTCTGGAAGAACAAAAGAGAGCAATGAAATCAACAAAAAGGAAGCTAAAAGCATCTGAAGAAAAGAGGTTCTAAAGAAAAGCGCTCCTGAAGATGACGTCATCATCAGAAGCAAGTTCATCAGAAGCACATCCCCAGAAGCAGTTTTCGTCAGAGCATCTGAAGATCATCATAGGCTGAGAGAATTAAAGCTTCAAAGGTTGTTAAATGATTTAATCACGCCTAAGCATTGCAGAAGACCAGAAGAGTGAAGCAACGACTATTCAAAGAATTTGAAAGCATTGGATGCTTGTTCTTTAAAGAGCGTTGACAAAGGACAATTGTACGAACTGTACAACCACTATCTCCACTACTCTGTTTTTGTCTCTGCAACAAGACAAGAATAACAACCATGCCTGCAACAATGTTCCTACAGACTTGGAATGGATTTGAAATTGATCATTCATAGGACAATAACCATATCAGGCAAAAGATCATTGGTGATTGATCAAAGCTTCAAACGACTCTTTTTTGATGCGCTGGCAATTTCACAACGTATCTCTCACACCTCTATATAAATGAGTGAAGACATGTTGTTTGAACATGCAGAAAGCAAGACTCATACAACAATTCAAAAAGCGCCAAAACTCTGAAGTTGTTCTGCATCAAAAGTTCACTTAGAATTTCTTAACAACTTCCATATCTTAGAAATTCTAGAGTCTTAAGAGTCTATATTTGATTTGTATTGTGAACACCACTGATTGTATATCAAGTGTTCAACACCAAACATTTTTCTTTGTAATTCTGTTTGATAAGAAGTCTCTTGCTTGTGTGCTTGAGCAAGGGAAGTCTCTTGATTTAGTTCAGGAGCATTTGAAGTCTCTTGCTTGTCTGCTTGAGCAAAAGAAGTCTCTTGCAGTTGTGTTTATGCAAAGGAAGTCTCTTGCTTGTGTGTTTGAGCAAAGGAAGTCTCTTGATTTAGTTCAGGAGCATAGGAAATCTCTTGCAGTTGTGCTTGAGTAATTTGAAGTCTCTTGCTACTTGTAGCAGTGAGCAATTGTAATCAGATATTACATTTTAGTGAACTCTCCTTGGAAGTGAAAGGGGGACAAGACTACTTTTGGTTTGTGGAAAGAACCTGTATAATTGCTTTGTGTCTTTCTTCTCTCTCTCTGTTTTATCCGCTGCATTTAGAATCTGAACATCACTTCAGAAGCTGAACTCTATATGCTTCTGATCAGTGATTTCAGTAGGAGAAAACGAAGAAAAAGCAAACACAATTCAACCCCCCCTTCTTGTGTTTTTTCTCACCTTCACTTTCCTCTCAGATGCGCACGCGCGCCGCTTGTGGTTCTTAAAACAGTTCCTTTTTGCACTGCTATGCACACCCAAGGCACGGAGGATGACACTTGGGGTTCACAACACCTATTTACAATGAGTTTTTGCTTATTTCTTCATATTTTTTAGTGTTTTCTTCCTTGAAAATTATGTTGGGACTTGGAAGAGAATTTCTCCACTTTGTTATGTCTTCAGAGGCCTCTCGAATATTCATTCATTGTCTTTCCAATTCTTCATCGCGTGCTTTGTTTCGCTGATTCGCATGATTTTGCAGTGGATTACTAAAAATACGCCTAAGACTTACTTGGTTTCGGGAAAACTAGAATTACATGACTCAATATGAAAACATTATAAAATATTCCTTAAACCATAGGCAATATGCTGAAAATAACGTAAGATGGTTTGTCATCACTCATCCTTTTCAACACTTCTCTTACCTTGTGCGCTTGAATCCGAAGATAGCAGTTATAGTTTTGATCCCCCTCTCTGTTGTCTAGCCAGTTATAGTATCGTAAGATCTCATGTATCCTTCATTAAATAAGTTGTGGAAATACTTCTTTCGTTTACCCTTTATACCTCTTTCCTAAACCAAAATTTTTCTCTCTTCATCTTTAATATACTTCACCTGATTCAGGTTTGTTGTCTTTCTTTCTTGTCCCTTAACAAGCTTATTTGTAGATTTGTCTCCCTTTTTGGTACGTAAAGATTGGTATAACCCGTCAAAAATTGAGTTTTTGCTTCGCTTACCGCCTTCTTGGTCTCTTTCGTATCTATCTTATATTTATTTTAAGTTTTGGCATTTTCACACCTTGACCAATCTTTAAAATATCTCTTGATTCGAAATTTACTCTGAACACCATCATTCCACCACCAAGATTTTTACCTCTAGGTCCAAAACATTTTGATTCTCCCAATGTATCTTTTTCTACTTTTTTAATCTCTCGTGTCATCTTGTCCCACATATTATTTGCGCTTCCTTGTGGTTGCCTAAAATTAACTTCCATCTAAGATTTTGTTTTAGAATATCCTTTGTTTTTCACCCTTAAAATGTCACTACTTGATTCGCGGAGCCCCATTGTAGATTCTTCTCTTCACACTCCTCTTAACCCTCACGTCCATGACTAATACTTTATGTTGGATAGTTAGTCTCTCTCCATGTATCACTTTACAATCCAAACAAATAATTTTATTTGATTTCATAATAAGAAAGAAATCTATCTGAGAACATGTCACCTCACTCTTGTAAGTGATAAGATGCTCATATTTTTTCCCTAAAACACGTATTAGTTATAGTAAGGTCAAAAGCTGACAAAAATCTAAAATGAATTTCTCCTCCACATTTATCTCCCCAAGACTATATCCCCATACAATCCCTCAACATCTCTCGAAACACAAACTTTATAATATCTATGTGGACGTTGCAGAATGACATACAGAAAACTTTTTTTATTCTAGTTTATCATAACAATCAAACTATATTATTATTATTTTTTTCTATTGTATCTCGCCTATTCTATAATAATAATAATAAAAAAAATCATTGTTTTTATTTAATCTAATAAACATACAGAAGAAAAAAAATGTTTACATCTGATATCCTCTGCGCATAACTGTGGAGATTATTCTCTCGAGTCTTGTGGGGCCCAAATAGGCGGCAAACTCTCCTTATGAGTTTTAACGTTGTTGCATGCTTAATGATGGATTCGAACACAAAATCTTGGCTAAATGTTCTTGGGTCGATAAAAATTCATTTAACTCATACAATATTATTTATGAAAATAAAAATCACAGTTGTTTTGCATGAATCGTTTACATATTTATGAGAATACAATAGTTTCATGTTTTTTTTATAAGGAATATGTAACACCCATGCTAAATTTATGTAGAATATTTAGAATGTGCGTTAACTTAGTACTGGATACGTTAAATTTACAACATAATTTTGACCGAATAAATATATACATCAATACAAGTTCGTACATCTGATGAAATTTTGACTATCAAATACATAAATTTGTTAGATATTTGAAATCATAAGAAATAATATAAGCTAGTATGACATGTGCATAAGAAGATAATTCATTCAGCCTCCTACATTGCTTCCTTTTGCCACGAACACTTGCTGATCTGAAATAATAAAAGGATTGGGGTGAGACAGAATGTCTTAGTGAGTTCCACCTATCCTAAGCTGTAAGTAATCTCAGGAAAACCTATTATCACCATCTGACTAAACACAACCTCTTTGAGGTTTATACGGTTCATTCTGCATAACTAAGTGATCAGGGGGAAACTAGGATCACTATCTAATCTCTATCATAAATCTTATCAAAATCTTAATCGTAACATATTTTCATTAAAGTTAGAAAGTTAGTGTTGAACAAACAATATTATCTGGGTTAATTTTACAGAATGGATCTCGAGTGGAGTAACCCCGATCACCATTCCACTGCTATCCGGTGAAAATTCCTATCTAAGGTTAATTACTGGAACTCCTCTTGTCGCCGTGTAGATTTCCCTTGCAGGAAAATCCCATCCAGCATAATCTGGAGCCTCAACGGACACGACTTAATTGTTGTTGTGTAGATTTCCCTTGCGGGGAAATCCCATCCAGCATGATCTGGAGCCTCGAAGGACACAACTTAACTTATTCTTTTACTTACATGTGTGTGGATTTCCAACTAGGGAGAATCTCATCCATCATAATCTGGAGCCTGCGAGGGACACACATATTTACCGTTTTAAAGTCATTCTACAACATATGTCTATAATGTTCTGCTATTCTGCACATACATCTAATATGTTTCCTGATCATATTGCTAGCATACTTACTCTCGATTATCTAAGTCGGAGTTTCTACTATGTTCCCATCTCTAAGTTTAGTTTTCTACCCGGAATTAAATATAATAACAAACGTATTAAGAACTCTTGAATTACATTACAAGTTATGTGTATGTTTAATCATTGATTTACCCTTAAAAAATATCTTTACAGAAGTATAAAGTAACCCCATGATCATTTCGAAAGAAACAGGTACAAAAATTGGACGTTTTAGCCTTTTTTATGTTTTGCTGGAAGGGTGTAATCGGTTATCACATAAGTGTAACCGGTTACACTGTATAAAATGTGTTTTTCCAGCATTCATGATGTGTGTAGCCGGTTACAACTTGAGTGTAACTGATTACACTGTGTCAGAAATTCTTTTTCCGGCTCAAAACAGTCAATTTCAGTACCTAAACTCCATCGAAATGCTCATGCACGTAATTCACAACAGAAATTTATTATTTTTAACTTGAAAAATCAGCAATAAACATTCACTAACTTGTGTAATTCATGGGGTAAACTAACTAAACATTAAACATTCTAAATTCATGATTTTCTCACAATTTCACGCGATAACCCAGAGACGGGAACTAAAACTAAAGGAACTCGTCTCAAACACTCTCAACAGCTTATACATAATTCCATTTGAACTCCTAAGCATCCAAACGTTAGCACATCAAAACAACTTATCTTCATGTTCCAGCACAAAATCCTACTTCTGCCCCCAACTTAAAAATCGTCTACAGACTTCAATTCTTGACAAAAATTAGTGAAACTGGTACCAAAACGTCAGGAATTACGTTAGCTATCCATAGCAACATCAACCACTTGATTCGAAGTTACAGGGAGAAAGTTATTACCGTTTTAGTCGAGCCCTGTCCCAAATACGGGTTTCACCAACTTCTTTCAATTCAGCTCCTAATCTTTACCCATAATTTCTTGTTCATCCTGGACTTTACGGCTTCTGGATACAGCTTATTCTCAGCTAAATTACCAATGGCTACTATTGTCCAAGCCAAAGAGTAATACCCAAGCTCTAGTTTCCATTCCTTCTTTCTAATCTTGCTTTTAGACACCAAAATCATCCATAAGCAGCTCCATACCACCACCTGCAGCACCAACTCAGGTGAGGTTTTTTCCAGAAGTTATAATTAGTGGAAATGAAGGAGTGAGTTCGGCCATGAGGGAAAGAGGGAAGGAAATCAAGCATACTTTAGGTTCATAATGTCATCTAATCCATGATTCTAAGCTTGCATTGCATGTAGGTTTCTTTGATGAAAAGTGGAAGAAAAGAGAAGTTTACGAGGGATGGGGAGTGGGTCGTGAGGTTTAAGGTGTGCTTGGATGGAGAGTTTAGGAGGGAGAGGGAGAAGAGGGTATACTTTTCATTTTTAAATTACGAACACGACGAAATGTTTTTTATAATCATACAATATTTATGCATTCTATTTATAATCATACAATTTTAATACAATTTGATTCATGTATTTAACAAATATATAACTACACAATTCGTATCATATGCATTGATCACATATAATTCATGAAAACACAACAAGAATTGTTATAAGTATTTTTTATAGTTGATAATGGATGAACTTAAAAAAAAAAATTATCTCAATATAATAATAAGCTATTATAAGCTTTCCAAGTAGCTATTTCAAAATAGTTCTTTGAATTTTGAAATATATTCATTGAAAAGTTCTTTGAGTTTTGAAATATATGCGTTAAATTGAAATATATTCATTGTATAGTTCTTTGAGTTTGAAATATATGCATTGAAAAATGTATCAAAATTTTAACATATTTATCTTAAAAATATTTTTCAAATTTATAACAAGTAAATATAATAAATTAAAACTAGTCCCAATTATTGTATATTACGAGATTAGATATAATTTTCAATGAATTTTGCCATGAACAACAATATATCATATTATCTCAAAAAAAAAAAAACAATATATCATATTATAAAATGATTTACGCCAAATGGTCTGAACACTCCGTATTCATTTTAAAATATAGTAATTTCTTCGTATATATTTTTAAAACCACTATTTAAAATTGTTCCATATTTAAAGTTAAAAAAATCAGGAAAAAGCAAATGCAATTCTAGCTTTTTCTTGGTTAGAACATTGGATAATTACACCATGTTAAATAATATTTTGCATATACAAGCATTAGTCACAATTTTTTTTCTTCATATTTATTATCGGTATATAGAGTAAGTAATATCGTTATGAAGAGTTTTGTCAATAAAAATATCGTAATGAAGAGGTGTATGATAATATGAATATCAAGAGAACAAATTTTCCCTCAAAAAAATCAAGAGAACAAATCATCCTTCTTCCTCATGTCATCTTCTTTACTCTACAAAAAAAATGCAAACCAATTATGTTAATAATCTTCTTCATGTTAATAATTATGCCTGCGTGTTTTAGAAAGACAAAACTTGAAAATGCAAACCAATTATTGTTAGATTATTAACATAATTGGTTTGCATTTTTTCTATAGAGTAAAGAAGATGGCATGAGGAAGAAGGATGATTTGACAATTATCTTTATGTTTTGTCTAATTTTTTTTAAGTTTTGTCTTTCTTATCTAAGTCTTAAACTAATTCGGTGTGCTTTTCATTTTTCCAGTTCTATTTGACAATTATCTTTCAATTTATATTATGAGGATTATTTCTTTGTAACTCAGATTGTTGTTAGTTAACTAATGAAGAACAGGTAAAAGAGAATAGTAACTTACGTAGCAAGTTTGTTCTTCAACGGTCCAATCGAAGGAACCAGAGTTGTATTTCATTGTACGTGTGTTGGTAGGCGGCAGTGGGTGATGCCTCTGTTCTAAATCGTTTTGAGAAGGGTTAGTCATTCACTTAACTTAGTTGCAATAGTCAATAAGTCAATAAACATAATATTTACAGGGGCATTGAGAGAGGTTAATCAATGCAAAAACAAATATCGTACAGTCCAATGTTGCAAACTAGGCATTTATAGAAACTAAATTGGACGGTGAAATTTGAGTCCAATTTAATCTTTAAACTAGACTGTTATAACAAACTTGTGATTTGAATGGTTGAAACGAATATCACTCCTGTAACTCGTGTTTGGTTGCAACCAAAAGGAATAAAATTTATTTCTTGATTGAAAAATCTTGTGCTTAGCGTTTATTACAACATAAGTTTTATGTTTATATATTAGAGTTAATTTTGTTGGCCCACCCCAAATATATTTTTTGGCTCCGCCAATGTTTGATGATATGATATTCACCTAGACATAGGGTTTCTATATTAAAGAAACAAGACTTTGAAACATAACTACAATAGGTCTACTTTGTTAAACGACGTGAACATAGAGCATAAATTGTTAGTCGGATTAGGACCTTGATGAACCTAACTAGAACATAAAGGTGATTCAAGAAATCTTAATTGCCTTCATTATTCAGCAATAAAATATATTTTATTTTCAATTGCAAATTCAACAATTAAAATCTCCCTACTTACTGTGCTTAATTAAATATATTTAAATTTGCAAGTAGGAAAAACAATCCCTATAGAGATCATCTTACTCAATGGTTTATTATTTGTTCGATTTGGTACACTTAGTGAATTTATTATCAGTTAGACAATTTGATCCCTTAAGTTTTTCATCAGTTTTGTCATTTCATTTACTAATATTAAATATTTTGATCCTTTAAATTAAAAATTTTAAACATTTTGGTTTTATTTATCAAGGACCAAAATGTCTTAATATTTTAACTTAAAGGATCAAAGTGTCTAACATTCAAAATTTAAGGTATCACATTATATAAAAATTGTAACTTAAGGATGAAAAATGAAATAAAATCGATTAAGGACCAAAGTGAAACTTAAAAATAAATCAATGAATAAAAATATAATTTAGCCAAAATTAAATAAAAATAAGAATAGAACAAATAACTTTGTCATTAATATGTCTTTTCCTAAAAAACAATAAACAATGTCATTAATAGGTCGTGAAACACATCAAACACTGATAATAATATGATAAAATGAATATCAAAATAACAAAAGTAATGCCTTTTGTTAGGGCCAATCTTATGTTTTTTGGTGTCCTGAACCAACTAAACAAATGAGCCCCTCATAATCATATTATAAAAAAAAAATGTTTGTGCACAATGACAAAACTTGAAAAATACAAACTTTAGGAGGGTCAAAGTAAAGATAAAAAATTGAAGTTGTATATTTACTAAAACAAAAATAAATAAAAAACAAATTATTGATGTACAATACATTAGTAAGGTTTTCCTCAAAAAATACATTAGTAAGGTTACCATACCAACTACGCCACATACAAATAAATCTGATAAACATCATAACAAAAATAACAAGGTAACAATACCAACCACTTTTGTCAAAATTGAACAACCCTCACTCTTAATAAACAACTACATTTATTCTTTTTGTTGGTATGAAATGACCTACAAAGTATACAATTTAGATCATGTTAAGAATTAGTAATTGCAACATTTAGTATTGTTGTAAATTGATTCACAACTTGCTCTGATGAATCAACAAAGAGGCACACTTTAGAAACTTATCAAACCTTCGGGAATATTGTTGAGGTAAAATCTAAAAAGCCTTAATTAATTTTTTAATGACAACAAACCTTATGAAGTAAAATGTCAAGTTTTATGAATGATGATCTACTGATGTTTGAGATTGAGCTTTTATTGAAAGGATAAGAATCAAATAAGTGGACAAGATAGAAGGCATTTACGTCGACAAATGCATTACATCTACTCAACAATGAAATAATCAAAATAACATCAGTATTACCACATTAACATCAAAAGTTATACAAGACTATGTTTTAAGTTTATGTGACATCTCACATTGAGTTTTTGGGTCACATATTTTGAGGATTTACTACCATAGTTAATGACAAAAGGGATGATGCATACATCTAATGAGGATATTCAAAATCTACTCAAAATGTGATCCGACTAAATATTCTAAAATCTATTCAATGAACAAGATACATCGTATGAAAACACTAAGAGAAAATGAGAAAAATAGTGTACATCGTATGAAAACACAAGAGAAAATGAGAAAAATAGTGCAAATGTCATGTTGAACATGTTTACTGAACTCAAAAAGTATTCGTATAAATTAAGAAAAATGTCAAGAATCAACTTTAAGCAATTTCAAAATTTTAAGCACAAAAAATTCCATAACATGATCAAAGAAAATGCAACTTTTTTGAAGATCTGTTTTGGATCAAAGAGAATTTAACAAATCATTTTTTAAGTGAAGAAATGAGATTTACGTTTAGCTCATAATGTTCTGCTGAAGTTGAGATACATTCTGATAATCTAAAGCTCAAGCTCCTATAATCTCATAAGTGAATCACTACTTCTTTGAGTGAATTTAGATGAATTTACTTTACTTTGCAAACTAGATTTGAGTTTTTACAAGCAAAGATTTCAAGAGACCACTTTTCAACATATACTATTTTTCTGTGGAGGCATATTTGTCTCTTCATACCAAATACACTCCGGTCCATAACACTATCGTTGATCAATATTTTGAGTATGTTTTTCATATCAAAATCTTTTATCTAAAGTTGTAAAATATCCCAAAAACCTCTATCATATTCTTGTAACTTCCTCAAAGATTTCTTTTAAGCTGGATTGAGAGAATTTGTGTAAGAGAAATGATATTTGTACAACCATCTTGTGACTACTTTGTGACAACTTTCTCTCTCATACTCACATTATACTTTTATTTTCTCTCTTCCTTTTTCTCTCTTCATTGTTTTTAACCAATGAAAATAGAGAGAAAAGAAGTTGTCACAAAAGTTGTATTAAATAGTTGTTCAAATATCACTACTCTTTGTGTAAAGCCCATTGAAACAAGAAGAATACAAAGTGTAAGTCTGCTGAGGCTTGATAACATTTACATTGGTTGTATTGATCTTGAAATGATCAAAGAAAATAAATTGTATTGAGACGTTTAGATCTCAAAGTTCATAGTGGATAATTTCACAAGGTTGTTGATGACAGTCAGTCATACACTATTTTTAGAGTCTTTTTAGTTAAGTTTTTAGTCTATTATTATTATTTTAGTATTTAATTTAGAGTCATTTTGAATAAATTGTCCTTGTTGATTTATCAAGTCAAATAGTGAATAATTACTTATTATCACTCAAAACAAGACATGATCATGGTATGTGTCTGTGGAAGAAAATTAAGAAAAGAAAATGCAGCAACAAATATAAGGTCACGTGCATATGTGGAGGGTGCATGCTTTTGAAACATAATGGGCCAAGGGCAAAATACTAGCTGATCCGAAAACAAGAAAAGAAAAAATCAATTAAGCTTGCTAGTGATATAAAAAGAGAGCAGCACATCCCGTTTTGGAAATTCACATTACGGCACAGGAATTCACGATTTAGAAAAGAAAGCAGCTGTTCATTCACGTACGAGAGAGGAAGGAAGCACGTGGAAATAGAAAAGAAGAACAACACCGATTGAAATAAAATTGAGGAGCAAGCCGGCAACTACAGAACTCTATCGGTTTATTTTCTTTACTTATGTTGTTTATTTCTTTTATCATGTCTTGCTAATTTCCAGAGAGTAGGTCTGAGATGATTCTGATGTAACCCTAATTAAACCATGTTGTTGTGAAACTTTATTATTGTGAATGTCAATCTAGTTTTATTCAATTCAATTGTTCTTAATGCTTTTTATATCCTGATCAAATATAATTATGATTTCGTGAGAATGAATGACTACTGACCATAGCTTTCAACTTAGACCTAATTGAATTGTTCAAATAAACATGGTTAGTCTAGGAATAGATAATCGTTTATTTGTGATATTAAGTTAACGTTCTTAAAACCTTCAAAGAATATTAAATCACCTAAGGAATTAGGGGCTGTAATCGGAGAAGAAGGTCCTAAGTCAAAGGATTGATTAGGGCTATTTTGTTGACCATCGTAGAACTAGAGAATCATTCATGAGAAATATGTGCAGTATACCATTTAGGGGAAATCAAAGGATTCGAAAGACCTAGTTTCATCTCTCATCTATTTTCCAAAAAACCTTTATTTTCTGTTATTTACTTTTTATGCACACAAACCTACTGCCTCGGGCACTTATAAAATTTACACATCCTAAATATTAACTTTATTGCTATATTGGGATTAACACAATTCTCGTGAATACAAACTTATTTTCATTACTTCGATAATTTTTAGTACACTTGCTAAAAATCTATCAGTTGTGTGACTGGACGTAGACTAAGATTTTGGTGAACTAGTATAAATATTGTGTGTAAATTCTCTAACTCTTATTTTTTTTTCATTAAAGTATACACGAATCACCACATACTAGCTATTTGTTCTAAGCCACTATTACATATGAGAAAGGTATTTAGTACCAAGTACATAATCAATTTTAAAATGGTAACCCCCGCCCCACCCGTCTTGTGACTCTTTCAATCACTTGAAATATTAAAATACAACTGATATATCATAGATTTTAAGCTAAAAATTCAATTTTGATTAGATAGATCTCATACAATTGATATTTTTTTTTATTCTCATGAATTGAACATTATTCTTTTGAGTCATGAATTTCAATCACACACAACACCACAAATTACATGCACGAACCATCAATATACCTTGCAAATAATACATATCTCCTTCATTATTTATATATTAAATATGAATATCGGAGTCATGTGTTTAAATCAACACCAACGACATACACAAACAACCAATACATCTTGCAAAGAATGTGTATCTCCCTTGTTCTTCATGTTTTATACATGATTCTTTGAGTCATACATATCATACAAGAATAAATATTAGGCTTAATAGCAGTTTTAGCCCCCTAACTTTTTCAAAGTTGCGATTTTGACCCCTAAGAAAAAAACTACAAAACCGCCCCTTAAGTTTTGCACTTGTGGCAGTTTTGGCCCCCAACGCCAATTTTGACACGATCTACACTGACGTGGCACCCTAAGTGAGGTGCCACGTGTTATTTTAAAAAAAAAATTGCCTTGGGGGGCCAAAATTGCTACAGTTGCAAAACTTAGGGGACGGTTTTGTAGTTTTGCCAAAATCGCAACTTTGGAAAAGTTAGGAGCTAAAAATGCTATTAAACCTAAATATTATATATGTCAAAAATACAAAGTGATGTAAATTTTAATCTCTATTATATTTATGTATTATGTATTTACTATCTATGAAATAACTATTTTTTTTATAAAAGTTGCAAAAAAATTGTAATGTTTACCACTTTAAAATTACATCATTTACAACTTTAAAATTATACAATAAATATCAACAACGTTAATTTTTCATTTGATAACTCATTTGTTTTCATTTACTCTTTTGTAATTTTTCTTTTCTTTTCGCATAAATGCTTATGATAAAATACACTTTTGTGAACGCAAAAGCACCAAAAAAATTAAAACAAAAGTTAAAAAAAAAAAATACATTTGTGCCATCGAATCTCAAGTGCTAGACTAATTCAACAAAAAAATTCTCCTCTTAAATTTCTCAAATGATCTTTCTTTTTCAACTCAATTCAGTGTGCTTCTCACTTTTCAGTTCTATTTGACTATTATCTTTCAAGGTATATTATGAAGATAATCGTGAATATAATTTATTTCATGATAATAACTCAAACTATATCCCTTCAACAATAAACGAATGAAGATTAGGTAACAGAAAAGATTAATTTATGTAATGAGCCTTTCTTGAATAGCAAAGTTGTTTTCAATTTTCCAAATTAAACAAATATCGAGGTTAAGTTTCAATTCAAGCATGTTGTTGGTAACGCCTCCATTATAAATCGCTCTGACAAGATATTGCAGCCACGTTGCAGCCGTCAATAATTGTAATGTTTTATAGACACACTATGACAAAGATAGTTTAACAAAACTGTTATTTTACAGGAAAAACAAAATTGGGCAGGTGAAATTTGAGCCAAACGGTAAGTCTCTCGCTACTTCAACGCTTCAACAACCTAATCATTCCTGTAAAACTATGATTTTATTTAGGCTTAAATGTTCTTTTGGTCCTTTAAGTATTTAGTTGGTATTGTTTTGGTCCCTTAACTAAAAAAAAAGATTGTTTGAGTATTTTAAGTTTTTTTTAGTCTCGTTTTGGTCCCTTCTGTTAGGTTTCCGTTAGGGTTTAAAAAAAAAATTAACTCCTGGACACGTGTCACCTTGTCATTGGCTCTAAGATTTTTGTTTACAATTTTTTTTAAATATATACTATTTTTTTATAAAAAAATCCCAAAGTCAATGACAAAGTGACACGTGTCCAGAGTTAACACGTGTCACCTTGTCATTGGTTCTGCAATTATTTTTTTTAAAATAAATATATGTTATAAAAAAAAAATCTCAAAGCCACAAAGTGACACGTGTCCACACTTAACGTTTTATATTAAATATAACGGAAACCTAACAGAAGGGACGAAAACGAGACTAAAAAAAAACTTAAAGTGCTCAAACAATCTTTTTTTTAGTTAAGGGACCAAAGCGATACCAATTAAATACTTAAGGGACCAAAAGAGCATTTAAGTCTTTTATTTAAAACAAATTCTACGGTACACCCAACATATTTGAGTGTACCGGTGCACCAAACTCTTAAATTTATAGTTAAATGAGTTGTTTTTTGAAGAAATTTTTTATTTTTTGTCATTTATAATTATAATGATTAAATCTTATTCATAAAAAACGTCAACGAAATAAAAATTGAATTTTTTTTAATTTTTATCGCTCATAATAGAGAACTTTGATTATTTTATATGATAATATGTAAAAAATTTACTATGATTCTTATAAACAACGAATGATGTGTTTTTCTTATGAAATGATATTTTCTAAAATATAAATATCGTTAAATAAGTATTTATTTCATAAAATTGATCGTTAATTTATAAATTTAAGAAAGAAGAGTACCGGTACACCTCAATTTACGAGTGTATCGTAGAAGTTCCCATGGGAGGAAAGGTTGAGGAACGCTAATTTTTTATTGCAAAGTCCAAAATATCCTTGCTTTTATTGATGAATATTTATTTGGAAAAAACTTAGGTATAATTCCTTAGGTGCTTTTTGCATGGTTCTTAACCAAATTTACCATGATTTTCATAAATTCATAATTCTCTCAAAGTTTGTTATCTCCAAAAAAGTTGTATTTTTAATTAAAAACCATACGAAAAGCACCTAAGGAATTGTACCTATGTTTTATCCTATTTATTTTACTACTATTTACTCATTGTAGTTTGCTTCTTATTTTTTTATTTCACTTTCACCGCTTCATTTTATGTGTATGGCATACAAGGCATACAATTGGACTACTACCCACACCTAGCCAAATTTTGCTTTCATTGAAAATGTATACATGTTTATATGTATATTCATCTTGAAAATGTTTGTAATATGCACTATTTTTATTCAAGGGTATTTATGTCAATTAATAAATATAGATCTTTCTTTCCTTCAACTTTCTACTTTACTTTCTTTTATACCAAACAACCAAAACAATCCTCTCACTTTTCACTCTCTTTCTTTTCTCATACAATCTTTCATTTATCTTTCTTTTCTTTACACTTTCATTCTTCAACCAAACATACCCTAAATTCAAAATTATTTTCTATTTTGGCAATTGCATACCTCCTGTCATTTCTAAGTGTGAACAATCATTGATTCCTCTGGTTGGTTGTGGCGAAACCGAACATTTTACCAATTTTACGGAAAAGGAAGTGGTGTCAATAACGAAATAAACACAGGTCTATGTTGAGTTTACAACATATTTTAAAGACTTAAATATGATTTTCGTCCCTGTAATTTGCGCGAGTATTGGTTTTAGTCCCTGCAAAAAAAAAATTTCAAAAATGTCCTTGCAAAAAAAAAAATTGTTTGAAAAAGATCCCTGACCCCACGAAAACACTGAGGTGGCAGTTGCTGACTATGCAGTTTGGCCATGTGGCATGCCACGTAATATTAACTTTTAAATTATTTTTTTAAAATTCTGAAAATTATTTTTTAAAATTAACAAAAATATGAAAATTATTTTATAAAATGAAAAAATCATAAAAAAGAATTAAAAAAATTCCTATTATATAATTTTTTTAAATATGAAAAAAATGGAAAATTATATAATTTTTTAAAATCTGAATATAAATTTTTGAAAATTAAAATATGGAAATTAATATTTTTTTTAAAATTACATCATCTGAAAATTTATAATTTAAGAAAAAAATTCTAATTTCTAGTTCTTTTACGAAAAAACAAATTCGGAAAGAAAATTAAGAATATATAATATTCAAAAAAATTAATTTTATTTTGAAAATTATACTAAAAAAAATCAGAAAATTATTTTAATATTTTCAATTTATTTTCAGAATTTTTAAATTTTTTTCATATATTTTAATTTTAAAAACAAATTTCAGAATTTTAAAAATATTTTTTTAAAGTTAATATTATGTGGCATGCCACGTCAGTGCCATGTAGCCAAAGTTGCACAGTCAGCAACTGCCACGTGGCAAGAACCATGCCAAATCAGCTGAATAGTGGGGCCAGGGACCTTTTTCAAACAAAATTTTTTTTGTAAGGACGTTTTTCAATTTTTTTTTTTTTGCAGAGACGAAAACCAATACTCGCGCAAATTACAGGGACGAAAATTATATTTAAGCCTATTTTAAAATATGAGAATAAATTTTATTCTTAAATTGTTTTTCTCTAAAAAATTATTTTAAAACTTTTTTATACGTATCTAACAAATAAATTATGTCAAATAGGTATATGTAAAATGGGAAATGCGATAAATCATGTCAAATAGGTATATTTAAAATATTTTAAAATCTAACCTAAACAAACAAAAAAAAATTGATAGTGATTCAATTTGGTGCATGTGCAAAATATTAGTATTAGTGTATACAAATTAAATCTTTAAAATATCTAATGGAAATTTTAAAATTTACTATTTATTGGATTAATTTTGCATCCATTGATAGTGTAGAATTTTATACATGTGCATCCAATCCAATGACGTTATGGAGATGCCACAGGAACTAACCTATAAAGGTGGAACTTGATAACGATAATATGAGTTGATTGTATCAATGTTTTAAGAACTGGACATGAGGTCATCACCACTATAAGTTTACATGAAGATCCATGACAAATACATTCAAATCAAATAAAACAAAAATTGGAACCTAAATTAATACCAAAAAACCTAATAAATGCAAAAATCTGTTTTACACTTTAACTAAATTCATAATATGATTTTCTTAAGTAAATAGCTTTGGTTCGTATGAAAGAAGTTATTCAAATGGGCTAGATCCTGTTTACATAAAAAATAACACAAAGGCAAAACAGTAGCGCGAAATCAACATTAAATAATTCAAAAAGTTGTTAGAAGGAAAGGAGAAGAAAACCTTGTCTTGTGTTTCTGGTCTTGACGCGGAATAGCAGCGCATCAACGGCATTGTTAAAATAGTTGGAAGTTATGTGGAGTTAGTTAAGGTAGTTAGACTAAAGTTAGTAGCTTGGTTAGAAGTTAGTTAGAGTTAGTTACTCAAACTAATCTCTATATATAGGAACACTATTGTACTCATTCATCATCTTTTATCAGTCTATTCAATCTATAATGAGTTTCTATGAGTATCTCCCACATGAGTACTCTTATACTTGCTATCTTACTTACATCTATGATCTTCATCCCTATGATTCTACGATTTTCTACAGGCATAACAGCGTCGAAGTGAGAAGAGAGGGAGGCGTTACTGGAGTTGTTGGAAGAAAAAAATTGAAAGTAAACAGAGGCGCTATACTTGAATGTCGGCGCAAATTTATTTTACTTTTTTAACACAATCAGAACCAAGATTATTGAACTTGAAGCAAATTTAGTAAGTAACAATTGAACTAGCTCATCAATTGATAGTTCAAAATGTTCAGCACAATGATTGTACCACAAACAAGCTTATAGCTATATGGTTTCTACAACAAAGTTCATAAAATGTCTCAAGGTAACTGCTATGCTACAAACTTTCTGCCATTAGCACATTTACATAGTATCACACCAATATTTGTGCTATTTGTTCCACCACATACAAATAAAATGGAAAAAGCAGTAATAATCATGCCTTGACCATCATATGAGTGCTGATGATTCAATAAACCATCTTCTAAATATCATTTTCTTCAATCTCACTTCCATATGATATGGAGTTATTATTTACACTTAGTTCAGAGCTAGCAGTGCTGCTTGTGGCATGTGGCGAATCGGAAACACTCATTGTCCTGCTCTTTGATGAACTACCTGATCTCACACTGTACATAGACGAAGCTGGAATGCTTGTCACATGTGGCCGCATATTACCCTGAACACTTCGCCTTATGTCCTGCATAAGAGAAATCATCGACAGATTGTAACTTTTTTACTATGAAAAAGCAATAAATTAATTTCAAAGTTTAGACATCATTTTATTATAGCATGCATAGTGTATATTACATTTTAATTCAAATACAATTTTCATTTTAGTTAAATACTGCTTGCTTATTCAGATACATCACAAATGTACTGCATATTTATATTTACATTTGTATACCTTTCTATTCTATCTTTTACTCATTACAGTTCATGACTAAATGAATATTCTCCATAGAAATAACTCATGAAGTTATTAGCCTTTAATTTCAAGTATACCAAGTTTAAGCATATTAAAAAAAAATAAAAATTGTCTCCCTAGATAGATTATACTCATTAATGAAAACTACAAAATCAGTAGCAGAACATATAAGCAATGGAGTTATGAACATACCATATGCCTCATTGCCATATCTAAAGACTTCTTTGAAAGCGTACTTCCGAATCCAGAGCTACCAGATGAAGATTTTCCATAAGAATTGTTGTTGGCAGAAGGGTCGTTATGCTTTGGTGGTGCAAGTTTTCTCATGTTTACTACTCTTTCGACCATCTTTGTCCCAATTACAACAGGGCTATCTTCGTCACCATCGGTGAAACGAGCTCTACTCAAAGCATGCAATGAGGTATGATTGTTGTGAGTAAACCCGGTTGAAGCACGTCCTTTTGAAGGTGTGTTTGACTGCCTTCTAGATTTAGTATTGCTAGTCGCCTCAACAGAAGCTGATCTCGAACTCGAAACTCCAGGTCTATTTCTAGTGACTGAAGCCGGTCTTTCTGGCAATGATTTCTTCAAATTTGGAGGAGCGTCATGAGTAAATCCAGGCATTTGTGAGGGTTCCCAAGGTCTAGATTTTACTGATGGAGAGATGCCACGTGACTGCACCGGATTCTTAGCAACAACAGGGCGTGCTTTTGATGCTGATGAAGGTCGAGTAGGAGGAGCAGATACTCCAAAGGTCCTCGAAGGTGTTGATGATCGAATATTAGGAGTTGCTGATCTTTGAGATGTCTTAGGAGCTGTCAAGGAAGGCCTTGAAGTAGGTGTTGAGGCCCTCGAAGCAGATCTAGTGGGAGTTGATGATCTCACAGGTGGAGCTGTTGACTTAGTAGAAGTTAATGTGGCCCGCGAGGTAGGTGTAGAGGGCCTCGAGGATTTCGTTGTTGAAGGTAATGTTGGCCTTCCAGATGGAGTTGAAGATCTTGAAGTAGCTGGAGATGGACCCCGTGACGAAGAAATTCTCTTACTGCCATTAGCGGAAGAACCAAAACTTGACATTGATGCATGATGCTTAGAAACTACATTGCTTCTTGAACTAGGTTCTATTTGGATATTATCTACCTGCAACACAAGAAAGGTGTATGTGTTGAATGAATTAAATCAACGAAAAAACACATAATGCATTACTACTAGTTGGAATATAAAAGAAATGAAAGTATAAGGTTTTGAGGAAGGTAGAAGAATCAAGGGGAGAAAAGTGCTATGCTGCATATACTCTTATTAACTGAATCTTAATTCACCTAACTGCTATTGATAGGGGTACTTTAGTAAATGAAACAAACACATTTTATCATAGAAATTAGTAAACTTGATAATTTTCCTATGTGTGTGTAACCTTAAGAGACATGTAATTTGAGACAGAGGAAGTATTAAATAGTTCTTACCCTTAGCTTTAAAGCAGTTGGACGAGAACTGCGAGTCTCCGTTTCACTCTTCAATAGCATTTGTGTTTCCTTGTCTAAAGTAGGAAAAAGCGGTGTATCGGGTGGAGTAAGAAGCCTGATAACAAAAAACTCTTGTCAGTGTAAAGGAAAAAGTTTTGATAGACAAAAATTGTAATACAATATAGAAGCAGAAAATGAGTTTGAGGTAAAAATTAAAATACATGCTATATGACTCTATTGCTCACTTATGTATTATGCAATTTGGTTATCTTTAGCATGAAAGGTTTCTAACTGCCGAAGAATATCACAGTACACAAGTCCATATATAATTCCATCAAAATTGAACTTGTTTCTGATTCCTCCGCGGAAAGTTTGCACTTAATCAAACCAGAACAATATATATATTAATATTAAGGTGTTCAATGATTCTCATTTTCAAGTATTATATCAATCTCAGAAGAGAATACATAAAAAGTAAAAAGCTAGATGTTAACATGTTTCCTTTGACAAAGCACTCAGCACCATAAATTCATAATCAACTTTGACATTAAAAAGAGAAATCACCAAGTTCCATTGATATCAAGGAAACTATGATTAATATATAAATATTTGAGAAGCCATTTAATATCAATTATCAATTATTTATCACAAATGATGAATGAAGACAAGAACAGGAACATAAAGGCCAGATGTGGGAACTGGATGTGGCAATGTGAGCCTCAAATTGTCATTATCAAAACTGCAAAATACTTTTCAGCTATTTCAAATTTGGGACCGCACAAATACAACAATCATACACTTCAATCATTCTAAAAGTTCATCGATCCTTTTGCAATTTGAATGACGTTTAACTATACTATTGTGACTGCTATCCAACTAGACAATAAGAATTTCTACCACACCAAATTATACATAGAAACAACCACATTCCAAAGCTTAAGAGCATGTTTGGTATCAGAAAAAAAATCTCCCTTTTTACTTTTGTTTTCACTTTTATTTATAAAACTGTCACATTTTGTTTTCACAAACAAGGCTAGCAACACACTCTAATCCATTTAGGTCCCATAAATTTCATGTGGGGCTTACATGATTTAGTAGAAATTTTCAATTAATTTCAATCAATAGAAGAATGTGTTAGAAAGTTTAATCTTTTCATGTACAAACAGTTGGAAACAGAAAATCAAAATAAGAATTCTTTTCAGAAATTAAACAGACTAATTAATTAGAATAATCTTTTGAATCCAAATTGATTTACAAGATCTATATACTCACACAGCCAAATCATACACACTCATCAGCAATTAAAAGTTGCAATTAATCCATAATTACCATTCATAATCAGACTTATCATTCTCTGAATTCAAGAACTCTTCAACCACAGTCTTCTTTGGTGGAAATGAAGATACCATCTTGGAAATCATAGAGTTTTCATGATTGGATTCTGTGATGAAAACATACCATAACATCATTAACTAGAGCATAATAACAAAAAACAACTCAAAAAAAAAAAAAAGAGAGAAGAAGAAAAAACATACCCAAGTTGGACAAATCAAGTTCCTCAGAGTTTTGAAGAAGTAGAAGGTCATTCTTTTCATTCTCTTTCTCTCTCCTCCTCATCTCAAGGAACAAAGCAAGCTCTTCATCTCTTTCCTTCATCACCATCACCTTCTCTCTGTAGCAGCTTCTATGATCAACAAATCAAATAAAAATCAACACTTTGAACAACCCTTTAAGCAAAAACAAAGAATCAAATACTAAAGTCACAATTTTTCAATCAAAAAACTAATTTTTGAATCATGAAAAATAACATGAAGCAAGACTGATCAAAAGGGTATGTAGAAAAACACTCAAAAATGATATAATTACCTTCAATGAGTTGAAATGTGATGAAATAAATAATGGGGTCAATGAAAAATTGCTTCTAATGAATTAAGAACTATGCTAGTGTTGGATAGAGAGGTAGCTGAGTGGTGTTTTTGTTCGATAATTTTGAGGAATGATGATTGATGAATATTGGTTTGACAAGGTAGAAGCTGCAGTTTCATTTGATATGTGAAACTTTGTCTTGTTGGCATTCAAATGTTTGAAACGGAAGACAAGAAACACATTTAAAAATAATAAAAGATTTATAGTACTAAAAAACAAGAGATTTGAATTCAATTCTTGCGGTTTATTTATTTGTTTTGCTGACACCATTTATGACTTTTCTTAAAATATTTTGTTAACTTTTAAAATTTGTTTGTGAAGTTTGTCCAAGTGTTTCAGCTTATTAACAATGTTGCCATTTCTATAGAAAATTATTTGAATGGGAGAAATTTTTCTCGCCCAAATCTATGTCTCTAATCCCATAAGAGTAGTTTAGTTGATAGCTATCCTGATATTATTTGTAGGGATCGAGGTTTTGTTGAACTAAAGTGAGTTTTAGAACAATGTTTTTAAGGTTTTGATTTTGATGATAACTATGTATAAAAGAACAATTGGTTACTCTAATGTTTGTTTAAGTGTGCATGTCCATAGAATAAATTTTGACTTTGAAGGAACATGCTCTCAATATAGAACCAAGCCGTGAAAACAAGCTCTAATGGACGATGTCAGTAGTCAACGCTCTAATGATTATCTGACCAGATTATCTTTTTTCTGATGAAACGTCACTTTTAAGCTATGTGGTACTTTTTGTCTCTGAAGCACTACACAACAAAATTATCTATTGAAGACAAAGATTTCAAATATGTTGATCGTTATCGATGCGCGGGTATAAACTCTTCAACAACGGTTTTATCCAATTCTCCTATAAAAAAAAGTTCATCTAAAGAAACTTGATGTCAAAGCTCAAAAATTACTATAAACGTCAAAGATATACATAGTGTATATTTCTGAAACTAATATAGTTGAAAAATCAATACTCATCAAATTTGATGACAAAGAGCCTAACAATCAAATATCAGAGCTAGTGGATAGTTTTGCAGATATTAAGATATATGTACAAACATAAGCTTCTTCTATACCAGTTGAATCCTATGTTGCTTCTGACCTTGTAGCACCCTCTAATACCTCAGACGATGTTGCACATTTTGACGGTCAAGGTGCAAGCTCAAGTATTGTTGCACAATTTGGGAAAACTTTCAAGTACAAATCCACACATCTAAAAGATCTAACATTGGAAACAAGAACAATCCTCTAAAGACAATATCAGCTTTCAAAATCGAACACTACATGTTGGGACCTCTATCAACGATCAAGCCAACATCAGTTGATGAAGCTCTATCAGACGATGGATGGATTGTTGCAATGTAAGACAAGATAAATCAATTTCAAAGAAATGATATATGAGACTTAGTGCCTAAACCATCTAAGAAGATCACATCAATGGAACCAAATAGGTTTTCATAAACAAGTTCAATGAACAAAGAGAAGTGATAAGAAATAAGACTAGACTTGTAATTCAAGACTATAGTCAATAAGAATGTATTGATTTCACTGAAATTTTTGTTCATAGCGTTAGATTAAAGGTTATAAGATTAGGGTCATGCTTACCAATGTTGTTGGACACTGGTTAAGGACACCAAAAAAGGAATTATTATTACTAAAAAAGTAAACTTTTTTAACTTTTTATAGATTAATTACATAATTTTCAATGCAATAACTACTATATAATTTCCTTTTTCGTATCATTAACAAGTGCTCGGGGACATCGGTTACCATTTCCTATAAGATTATTATTATCAGAATTAAGCATATACTTTTTTCTTTACTAATTATTATATTAACTAAGAATATTTTAGTAAATGAATTTGACAAAAAAGGGAATATTTTATTAAATGAAGATCATTTTATTAACCCCGTAATATATGTCATCTCAGGTTTTTCATCCTAGAAATTTTTTTCTTTAGTTTTCGTCCTTGTAATTTGAAGATTTCTGGTTTTGGATCTTCATGAATTTTGACAATACAAAATCGATGGTACGGTAAGAAGTAAACCAAAATTTTCTCAAATTAATAGGAGTAAACCGAAATTTGCTCAAATTATAGGGGGATAAACCAAAATTTTCTCAAATTATTCGGGATGAAATTTGCCATGAAGGTCTAAAACAAAAAAATCTTCAAATTAAAAGGACGAAAACTAAAAAAATATATATATATTACAAGATGGAAAACCAGAAATTGTTTATATTATAGATGTAAAGCATGGTTAACCCTAAAAATTAATATACTCAACGACTTTCTTTTTGTTAAGGAATACTCAAATGACTTTTTTAAAAGATTGCATAATCTTAAACAATATCTAATGAGACAGAGGGACCTCTCTCTAGTACAAACTTTGGTAGTTTTAGCAAAAAAATTATTTCGTTTCAACACAATGAATGCATTAAATTTCAAGATATACTAGTAATTTAACTTTGTTTTCCAATAATACCATTAAATTAAAATGATTTGTTATTACCAGATCTTTGTAGTAAAATATTATTCAGTTTGCTCAAAAATATTATTATTCATTAAAAATCATATTCTTTATTTTCAAAATTAAAAATTTGTATAACAATTAATGATAATATAAATACAATTTAGTACAAATATACGTATCAATTGAATATACATTTTTTGATATATATGCAGAAAACTTAAACTACTAAGATATGGTTTGGAAGGAGGGGTAAAACACCTTATTTTTTTATATAAAAAAAAAAAGTATTTTTTTTAATAGAAAATGACAGTAAATAACAACATTTAATAGTAGATCTCTAAGTACAGACATATATATTTATTCAGAAGAAAAAAAAAAAGAAGTACTACTGACATGCATTAATGTTCTTCAATTCTGGAAGTTACAAAATTTAATAATAATGAAGTACTATTTCAAATTATTTCAAAATTGATATTTAATGTGTGTCAGATTAATTAGTTTAAGTGTCTTATTCCTTTTTGTGTGTGAATTCTAGCTATTGGCAGAACCTTCCAAACCACAGTAAACTCGTGAGCCTTTAATTTAATTTAATTTTTTTTATAGTGGTGATTGGTGAACCTTTAATTTTGGGACATATATTGTACTATCGTTCTAAGCTAAGATGCCACAGATTAAATGTATCATTATGTATGTACCTAAGAAATAACAAGAAAAAATCAATGACACAATATACATTGTCTTGTTAGTATTAGTATAAAGAAGTCTCTATCACAATTAATTTTGGACGTATAAATTGCCATTTCTTCACTAGGCATGCAGTAGACAATCGGTTGATGATGTACATGGCTATAAATGTGTTCACGAGTCACACAAAACACGCTTCATGTTGCTTAATATAAAAACATGTATCAGCTCCTTCCAAGGACGTATTTGAGGAATACCGGATTCGATTCTCAAGGATGACAATGTTTGGCCAGTGCGTAAGGCTCTACGCATGAGCCGGATTAATCGTCCATAATTGATGGATCGAAAAGCGATGCGAAAGCAAAAATAAATGTACAACTTCAAAGTTCAAATCAAATGCTCACAAGGTCAATAGTATGATAGGTCCATATTTTTAGGTCCTTATGTACAAAAGAATACATAATAGTTCCATTTTTTGTGTTTGTAATAAGCTTTGTCAATGCAGCAAGAACAAGAAAGTTGGATGGGAGAGGTCTCCAACTCCTACAATAAAAATAATAACAAAGTCAATCATATTGTTAGAATATGATAAAAACAGCCTTGTATACAATATGGCATATAAAATGGACCATGACATTCCCTCCATTACATCACAATAACAACATGAATAGCACGACCCTATGATAAGACTAAATATTAATATAAACAAATGTTGCAGCAGTAATTAAATTTGTTCTTATTTAAACTTTGTGTAGGTAAAAAAAAAAAAACTTTGTGTAGGTTCTATTATGAAAAAACTCAATTTATTGATTTTTTTTTGAGAAAA
>Ga0228711_1002558_pt1 | contig 28069 bp, 15 predicted proteins | sample MedpolnodulmetaG_2_FD_177996 | JGI IMG/M metagenome (GOLD analysis project Ga0228711, IMG submission 177996) | Root nodule microbial communities from Medicago polymorpha collected in Santa Monica, California, United States - brown nodules | ecosystem: Host-associated > Plants > Roots > Nodule... | reverse complement strand
AACATCTTCTCATAGTGGATTGGAGAGCTGCTCTCTCCCCCAGAGTAGGTCATATTGGACCGAACTGGGTTACCATCTTGTGTGTGTTTGTTTATTTCCTTTTAAGCTTGCTTATCTCTATGCTTGGCTAGTGTTTGTGTCTTTGTTTTAGCTCTTGTGTGTGTTGTTGCTTGAAGACACTTAGACCTAGGATTACCACTACCTTTTGCTCCACACATCTTTGTTTTTCATTGGTGTGATATCGAACATGGTATTTCACAATAGATAGTGAGTTTGATATTGATGATCACTTTAGCCTATGGAAAATACTCAACCCAAAAAGAAAAGAAAGGTTTCAATAGATATTGGAGTGAAAGTTATAAAGGGTAAGACAAAGGTTGGGACAACAACAACTTTGAGAAAAACATTTGAGCAATTAGTTGAAGCCAATGAAGGTCATAATGATGTTGAAAAGGCTCAAATTGCAACCATATCTCATATCCATGGACAATACTCTATTCCATATTGTGTTAACCTATTGAAAAGTGAAAAGGTGGAGGGTTTTTTGAATGGTCAACAATTTAGTTATGCTTTAGAAATGCTTAAAGATGATCAAAATCGAGTCCTACTAATATATATTCTTAAAAGATTATAGGGAAGATTTGTTATAGTGGATTATGTACAAGTATGCTGCTAAGAAATCATCTAATATTTATGTTAAGATTGGCGTTGAGTTTGCTAGTTATATTGGCATTCATGCTTTATGTTTAGATTTTGCTTTATGCTTTATCTTTTGTCCCGGTCAAAGTTGTTATTTGGTTGTTTGGTTTAGTTTGCGAATTTTGTTTTGATATTTATGCATTGAGCAAGTTTGTATCTATTTGCATTTGTTAATGTCATTGTTTTCAAATTATTTACAAATAATGAATTATTTTCCAAACTCTTTTCAATTTAATTTATGATAATGTTTTATAAAATAATTTATGAATTTTTATTCACTCTATAAAGTATCTCAATGCTCTATTGAAAATATTTTACCATACAAATTTTAACTTAAAAGTACTAATTAAGTTGGGAAAAAACAATTCTTCAAAAAAAAATAGTGGATAATAAGATAAGAGTGGGTATTATAAATATTTAATAGTCGAAAGTCTCTAAGACAAGGAGTGGAGCTTTACTTGCCAAATTGGTGGTACAAGGTGCAAAGCCTGCTAAGAAAAAGAGGCTCAGAAGGATGCTAATCATTGTGGATGAGGATGTGGAATAAAGTGAATAACCTTTGGTGAAGAAGGTCAAGAAAGCTCATAAGATGGCTCAAGTAGTAGGGAAGAAAGCTGTGGAAGAAGCTGCAGGAATGCTTGCTAAGGTTCTGAAAGAAAAAGTGTTGAAGGAACTTAAGATGCTGTTGAGAGTTCGGAGTCTAAAGCTGCTGATATGCCTAAGGAATCTTAAGGAACTTCAGATGCTGCTCCGGCATCAACTCAAGGTAACGATTATGACTCTATTGTAGTATATGTACCCTCCTCTCCTCTTCACCGATTTGAATCCCCTAACCCACCTCCACAGAAATCTACCTCTTCTGACCCTATTTCTAAACCAAATTCATCCATTCACCAAGTTACATAAACTGTGAATGAACCAGACTTCCCACAATCATCAGAACACACTTTATCCCCTCAAACTACACCTCTTAGAGCTAATATGTAATTCCCGTCAAACTTCATCCCCATAATCATCATAACACACTTCATCCCCTCAAACTGCACCTCAGATTTGCAAGCCAAGAAAACATCTTAATTCTACCATCATGATCATTTCAAATTCACTTTGCATAAGGTCATTGAATTCCTTGATTGATGGAATTGATAAATTCACCAAATCAAACGCAAGTAATAAAGTAGTAAGTTATCGTATCCACAGAGATTCTCGTTCAACTCGGTAATTATAAGAATTTATTAGAAAGTAAATAAAAGAAGATATTAAAATTGGTTGCAAGGTTTTAATTATTCTGCCCAATGCAAGATTAGGTTTTGTGATTCAGAAGTGTAACGACGATTAGGGAATCCTTGAATCCCCTTTCCGTCTTTGTTGGAATTAACTCGGTTGATTATAGGTTTATGAACTATCTTTTTGGATTTAAGAGAGTATAACATGATCCGTGATGAATTAGTGGAAGTTTTATTTTAATATCACCGCAATTTAACCAGATACAATTGCAGCGTTCCCTTAAGATAAGTCATAGCCAAAAATTCATACTTATATTCTTTTAAATGAATTTAATTTAGAAACTAATCAATTTATTATTCTCTGGTTAGCATGGCATTAGGGTTGTCAGCACTAGTATGCTCCATCTGAGATATGGTATAGAAACGGACATATATAAATTAAGTTAGACTCTAGAATCATAAACTAAATAAAAAAAATTGAATACAAATTTGAATCGATTCATTGCTTGCCTCAAGTGTTTTGCTCAAAGGCATTGATTCGATTCAAAATCTTTTGATTCGCATTGTTGGCACTGCCTCGTGTACCCCACGCATGGGACCATGCACCCCTATGCATGAGGCAACATTCCTTTCTGTCCCATGCGCCCATGTTCCTCACTTCATGCGCCCCGCACATGGGTGACGGCCAAGAGGTGCTTTTTGCTTGTTTTCCAAGCTATTTTTCAATGAAAAACCCTATTTCTTTCTCTTAACCCCTAAATAATCATCTACTATAAATAGAGACACTTGCACACACTTTTATTAATTCATAAAATCATTGGGCAAGATAGTGGTCCAACGAGGTCTAGCATGAGGAGCTTCAAGGCAAAGGATCTTCATCCTCTTCTTGTTCTCCCTAGGCTATGCTTTTCAATTGTTTCGCAAGGATGTTGGTGGTCACGTGCAACTAAAAATCTTTTATTAGGGTTCGACAATGAATCCCTTCTTAATTGTTGGATTCAATTAATAAAGTTTTTCATTCAGTTTATGTTTCGATTGTATGATTTAATTTGTATATGTCTTGCCTCTAATACTTTTTCAATTGAGAATCAAAATAGGTAATCTTGAAAACAGTTCAATAGATGGATTATAGGATTGGCAAACCTACTTCTGTCTGATCCTGACAGTAGTAAATTGCTTATTTTCTTAATTGAATTCTTTTAATGGAATCTAAGTATGAATTTAGGGCTTTGACTTATCTTAAGGGAATACCACAATTTTAAGTGATTTAACTGTGGGGATATTAAAATAAACTTCCATTGATACATCACGGAGTCTTAACGCTACTTTCTTAAATCAAAATAGACAGGACATAAACTAATGATTTACCGAGTTAATTCCAAAAAATACCGAAGGGGGGGATTCAAGGATTTCCTAATCGTCGTTACGCACCTGAATCAAACCAACCTAATCTCGTATTTGGCACGGAAATCTAACCCCGATTCCCTTTTAATCTCTTTACTTTTATTTACTTTCAAAGAAGTTCCACTAATTACCGAGTTGAAAGACAATCCCAATGGAGACTATAAACTTACTACTTTATTACTTGTTACGGTTTGGTGCACTTGCAAATATTTACAACTTTCGTCCATCACCTATGAATTTTTAATCAATTGATTCTTCATCTGGGACTATCTTGAATCGATTCAAAGTTCTTGACTTTTGTGTCAATCTTCATAGCATTTAGATTTCCATTTTTACACTATTGGATCGATTCACATGTATGTTAATATGATTCAAACTCATTTTTCTAGTGTTAATTTTTAGGAAAACTTGTTCTTTTTTCTCACAACAATATATACCTTCTCCCACTTAGTTTCTCACTCATTAGAATCAATTTACAAAAATACTCTAAAATCTTTGCACTCTCGGTCACTACAAACTTCTTCATATTAAACACTTTTTCTAAGATCATTTGTAGAATTTGGGATCTAGATTGTTAGGGTGTTATATGATAATTGTAAGTTTGGTTTCTTTCAAGGATCTCTGTGGATCATCAAGGATATAAAGCAAAAGGAGGTACTTTTCACCTCCAAAGGTAATCTTGGGGGTTGTTTCTCAAATAATCAAGGTTTTAGGGGATCGAAGTATTGAATGCAAGCTTGAGATTCGAATACCTTGGTATTATCCGATTTCAAGAGAGCTTAAAGATTGGATGCTTTGTGAGAGTGCTTAGGAAAGAAAATTTGTATTAAGAATTGAAGGAATCTATGTAATCATACAATATTAAACATTTTTAACATCATAGTGGCAGCCCGTGGAAGAGGTGTTTTCTTCTACAAAGAGTTGATGTACTCTTAGCAAGGATGAAAAAAGGGAACCACTATAAATCTCGGTGTTCTTCTTTCCCTTAACTCTTTAACTTTAACACAATTAATTTGTTATATAATTAGCTTAATTACCTTATGATTGCGATTGAATATTTACCTAAAACCTAATTTTTATTGATGCTTGTTGAGATCAATTCAATCATCTTGCATATAGGTTATCAACTTGTTAGTAATCATATATCAAATTTGTCAATCTCTTGTGGTAGTGATTTCTTACTTAAGATTAGATTTGGTTTGAAATAGTTAAGTGTTTTGTGGATTATCTAGAGTAATAATAATAGATTGCATTATTGCAATTCAAGTTTGAATCTCCTTCAAATTGAATTGTCTTTTATGCACTGCTTATCCTTTTATTGTTTGTATTCATCATCTTTTATCGTTTGTATTCATCGTACGATTTTGAATAGTCATTATTGGTTCCTGCGCCATATTGACCGCAAGTTCTTCGGTATTTTTTTCTTTAAATGAAGATAATAGCTAAATTTGTTTCTCCTAAGGGTAACAAAGATAAAAGTTTAGATTCTTACGTGAATTTTATTTTTAATCGCGTTGGAGAAGATGAAGATATTAATTTAGCTTTTAATGGAGATGAATAATTTGAGGAGAGGAAGAAATGTTGAAACTGGAAAAGAAAGTATGGTTTGAACGCGCAAAGATCATAGATCTGGAGCGTTAACACGTTGGTGCATAGAAGTGAGAACTGATACATGACTCATTTAATTCATGTTTTAATCTCAATCATTCCTTTTAATGTGAGGGATACAATTTATTTCTATTGTTCTCATATCATTCTCACTTGTTATATGTATAACATATAATTGAGTGATTAAACAGAACGTAAAAAACCTATAAAAGTATCTGAAGATAATTTGTATTATTAAAAAAATATTAAAATTGTAGAAAATAAAGAATGAATGAATTATAGGAAAGTTTAATGCATTAGAGAATAACATTTGTGAATTGTTGTAATAAATATAACTTTACTTTAATATATATATTAATAATAATTGTTATTATAATAGTAATAAGTCCCTCAAAAAATTATAATAATAAAATTATTTATAAAAACTTTGAGATACAAAACTGCTCCATTATACACCCCAACAAAACAATTGTGCAACGTATATTATTAGATACGAGAAAGAAAAAGAAAGAGATGAGGCCGCATCAACTCTCACCTTCAAAGAATAGACAAATAAAATATAAATTATAAAGTAAATACAATAGAGAAACTGTTTGTCATTGATACGAGTTTACTAATAGATATAAATTATAAAGAATATCATTCTTTTATATTTAGAAACATTATATCCACCTGTATGCGAGTCACCCTCTCAATTTTTCTACACAATGCTTCTAAATCACATTTACCAACCACTCTTATGGCATCACCTTCCACACTGTAATTCCTAATTATTCCTGAAACATTTTAAATAAATGGACTTGGTAAGGAACAGAATAAAGTACAAAAGCAAGAGCAACTCTTCTACTTGGATGTTTAAATAGGTTCCACACAAACACATCATTCATTTTATAAAATTTTAGCGTTATTTATCTTATTCGGTTGTAACACATACGTCCTTTGTCTATCTCGTTTAGGTCCATTATCTTCTTGGGATTTTGATTTAAGGAAGAAGATAATGAAGATCAAGACGATGAACATTTCTTTTTGGGGACGGATGAAGATTATTAACATGTTCACGTGGTTTATGAATTTCTTTATTTTGATAGATAAAGGATATAAACAAGGACAAAACAAAATATAAAGAACGGATGTGCTATAACCCCTAGTGTAATTATTCTTAAAACAATTTATTAAATAGGGTTTAAAAATATGAAGAAAGAAAGGGTCGTATTGGCACCTTTTGTTGGAACAATATTTAAAAACAGTTCAAAACGTTTTTCAGCCGACGAAGGAATTACTGGGATGAGTCGTGCTCTAGATCGCTTTATTTAAGACATTTTGTGACAGTAGAATTGAGGAATGGGAGTTTTGTTTATATGTGAGAAGTCAAGATAGGTTATAAAACCAATGGTTGGGATCCTTTAACCGTTTCAAAATCAACGGTGTGATCTTCCCTTATTAAAGAGCAACACATATTGTAGTTTACAAAGTGAGGGCGCACACATGCATGTGTTCAACGCGTGTTGGTGTGTGTCAACCACAATCTAATGTGTGCAAAACTATTATGTGTATCTAAACCAAAAGTTCCAAAAAAATAAGTAATTTAATTTCAGGTATTGGGTCATTAAAAAATAATACAACACCATGGTCCAGACTCGATCGGACAACGACAACGGTGTCGTGCGCATGGTAGTCATGTTGATTGTGTCATCACTCATTTACAAAATTGTGTACCCAGAAGAGGGAACACCCTTCGATATAAACATTAGTGGTGTGTGTAAACTCTCCTATGTATGACATAGGAAATTTTCAATTCACACAAAAACACATATAGTGTTCAACAACCTTCTCTATAGGCACCTAGAACTTTAACTCCATGGTATGGGTGTTTATTAAACTTGATGTTAAATAGATGAAGTATCTATCGTTGTGGATACTCTAAGTTGTTTGCTTAATTACAATATAGCGGGTGAATAAATATTAAGTTCTTGCTTGGCGGCTTTTACGTAATCGATTACCTACATCTCACAATTTAATTACGCGAAGGATCCTTCAACCAAACACTCATTATTGTTCAGGTGGTTGCGGTTCTTCAGAGGATATTATCACTTCTTCTTGACTTGTGACTTCTATGGAGAAATTTGGTATGATACTTTCAAGTGGCTAGGTATTGTTACAGTCAAACCAGCCCATGTAAAAGACCATTTACTTCAATTATGATCGCTAGGAGGCTTTTCTAAAAACATTTGTAATGTTTTCTACTAGATTTGGCTCTCTTGTACTTGGATTGTTTGGCATGACAGGAATGCCATAATTTTTCAACAACAGGGGACACTATTCATCATCTTTTGGATAGAATTAAGCTGCAATAATCCTTTTGCTGGTTGAAGGCAATCACCCTACTTTTGTTTTCAATTACCACATGTGGTGGCGTAATCCTATCTTTTGCATGGGAGTTCACCTTTAGCTTCATTTGCTTTTTTGTTCGTTTTCTGCCGCTTGTTACGCAGTATTTTACATTGTTTTTCCTTTGGTTCATTGTTGTAATAACTTCTATTCCTTCTTAGTTCTCTTCTCGCACATCTTGTGCTAGACAGAGTAAGATGTTTGGTTATAAATGGGATATGCAATATTTTCATTCAATAAAGAAAAGTAAATTTATCTAGACAAAAAAAATAACAGTAAATTTACCTAATTTTTTATAGTTTGATCTGTCAGCTAGGAACGTAGTTAGTTCCTCCATTCTTCCTCCATCAAATGCAAGCATGGCCTCCGTCTACAATAATAAATAAGGAATATATGTAGTATTCAATTTTCCATTCAACGCACATACATTAATAAGTAGAAAACACTAAACTTTAATAGAATTTATTTTAGTCACAACCAACCAATTATAACATAAAGTAGATTATTCCTCATACATATTTTTTATTTACCTATTGTTTGTGAACATAATATTTTCTAAAGTCAAATATTGTGCATAGATATAATTCTTAAAAAATTGAGTTAATGTGTTTAACAAATTGCAAAAACAAAACTTAGAAACTTGTTAAAAACATATGACATGTTCTTATTTTTATTTTTTTTTTGGTAAAACACCATGTCCTATATTTGAAATAAAACTATCTTATTATTGCTTACATTTCTTTCTTTTTTTAGAGTTTTAATTTTAATCATTAAATAAAATAAGGGGAAGAACGATATACCTCCCTTTTTCTGATCCTTAAATTGAAACAAGTCATACTCGTGATCATTTCTTCAGCTCCTCCTCTTTTCTGATGAATATGATTGTGCAATCTAGTTATCCAATTGATATATATTCTGTTAGGGCATTAGATGACACATAGCCTTTTTCTAGGATTAAAACTTCAGAAAGTATATATCAAAAAATATAATTTAAGCAAATCATAGTTAAATAAATATTTCAATTCTCTGACAAAAAAACTTGAAAATATTTCAAATATGTTGAAATCAAATATATTTTCATTTAGAACTTTATTTGTAAATATACTTAACTACAATATGTATTATGATGTGTTACATGATACGAAATATATACATAATTACAAATATGCCAAGCTTGGTGAAGCAACAAGTTAGGGCATACAAATATAATACGTGATGTGAGTACGAACTTATTGTTGTTTTAGAAAATATTTGTGGATTGATGAACAGAATTAGTAGAAAATATCAACCAAGAAAAATAAAAGACATGGAAGATTTATATGTGGTCTATGAAACACTGATACAGACACGGACAATGACATGCCGACTCCCTTAATAATTTAAAAAAATAACATAATTCAGTATAATTATATGTGTCGGTGTTGTGTCGGTGTGGACACAACACGTGTCCAATACCGAGACACACCTAACCCGAAGAGTGTTCGAGCTTTATAGTATGCGGTGGTTTGCAGTTTTGGGACTTATCCTTGTTCAACGATTTCTACTGTATATCGAAAATAGGAACACTAGTTGTAAAAATTATAATAAACAAGGGTTTTTCTAAATCAACATGTCTTACAAGTGACAACCAGAATATGAATTAAACCCTATTAAATTGCAGTGGCATAAACTATTTACATGCAAAAGAAACACTGCTAGGTATGAAAATAATCTGTAAAACAAAAGGTACACAAAAAACAGTAAACTAGAAAGAAAAGAAAAACAAAGGTCATTAGAAAATTTAGAAGAAACGCATACCAACTTTTCTTTCTTCCCTCCAATATTTTGCGGCTCCCTTGCAATTACGTAAACCCTTTTTTTTACAATGACCTAAACGGCTAAACCCTTTATGCATATATAGTAAAAGGAAAAAACTTAGGTACAATTTCTTAGATACATTTCGTATGGTTCTTAACTAAATTCACCATGATTTTCTTAAATCCATAATTCTATCAAAATTTGTTATCTCCAAAAAAGTTATATTTTTAGAAACAAATCTACATTATTATTTTTATTTTTTTTGAAAGATAAATCTACATTATTGTTAATTAGGGTAGATAGAAAATATATTGTATTTTCTCTTAAAAATGATTGTCTTTTTTACAGAATAAAAAAATTGTCTTAACGGGACAAAAATCTGATTGTTAGATTAAAATAATTTAATTAAAAATAATAAAATCAAATTCATTTCTAATCAGTTCAAAAATTTCATTTATAATTAAATTTCTGAATTAATTTTACTTTTTATTTATAAATAAAATAAATCATTCTAGTTTCAAAAACATGCCAAACACATTATTGTTCTTCTGTGCTATTTTTTATTTATTAAATTATTCAAAATTTCAGAACAAATTGATTCATTGAAAATCTGCTATCAATATAATCATTTCAAATGTCTCCTTATCCGGTAACAATTCTAAAAGAACATCTACAATGTCAATGTATGAATTCACTATTTTGAAAGCCTGCAAGGTTGATATCCATCCTCCAAAAGTCCCTATCATCAAGGAAGTAATATGGATCCTCTCCATTTCAAGGCTAGTTTAAAGTAAACACAGATGGAGCAGCTATGAAGAATCCTGACAAAGAATCTATTGGGGGTATTTTTCAAAGATGCTAATGGAGTTTGTACTGCTTGCTTTGCTCGGTATTTAGATCATGGTGATGCATTGCTTGTCGAGCTGAATGATGCAAAGATAGCAATAGCAACTTCAAAAGGATACAATAATCTATGGTTAATATCTGACTCTCAACTTGTCCTTCTAGCTTTCAAATCAATCAGTGTGGTTCCTTGGCGTCTCAGGAACTGGTGGCTTAACTGTTTACTTCGAACTAGGAATATAGGTTTTTTGCTACTCATATATACAGGGTAGAGAATTTTTGTGCATTTTGGTCTATCCCATTTCTTTTCTAATTTGCTTTGTGAATAGATTTACCCGACTTTATCAGAATGGAGTGGAGTATACTGGGAATAGGTTAGGAATGCCTAATTTCAAGCTTTTAAAATAGTGAATTCATACATTGAGATGAATATTTTGAAACTATCCGGTACATCAATGAGTCAAGCAAATCGTCTTATATGTAAGATTGAAATATGTTTTTTTTTATTTGTATACCTTTTTTTTTTATTTGTATACCCCAAACATTTTTTATTCGGAGTTGTGCCTAAGTATTTCTTTGATGAGTCATCTCTCCTTAGAGAATAAGCTAGAACTTTCCTAGTTTCACAAACCTCCTTAGTTGTTGTCAGTTGAGTTTGCAATTCAAGTTAGTGTTTCCCATCAGAAACACTGCAACTGTAACCTCTAAAGAGTAGGAAAGTCTCCCTGTTCGTTCAAACAAAATCCTCCATTGAAAGTAGTAATCATTTCTCAATCTTATGCAGCTGATTCGTATCATTTCTCAATCTTATATAGTTGATTCGTTGTTGATTTCTTTTAGTCCATTTGTTATGGATTAAAAAAATGTTATATTAATGTTTAGAGATTTAAAAAAAGTGACAATAATTGATAGAATTGATTTGAATAAAAAGTGAGTTGAATGTAAAGTGATTTATGTTTGGATACTGACTTTTATAAAAAATGTTGTTTGGGTAATTTATATCAAAATTGCTTTTATAGGAGTAAATTACCAAAAAAAAAGTCATCACGCCACTCACTATAATGTTGGATGGTAAAAAAAATTCCTGCCAACACTAATTTTTTTAATTAAAAGATAAAAATAAAATTAAATCATGTGTCCTCACTAGTCACTACCCATTCTCCAGTTCTCTCCAGAACCTTCCAATTGATTTTACCATATCTGCTACAATCTCAAAACTTTTCTCCCTTCTACCATTTCTTCCTCATTCTCTTATTTCTCAAATTTATTCTTCCATTCTATCAATTCTCTTTACCCATCTATCATTCTTCATATCCATTTTCGTTCATCAAAATGAATTCCATCTCGATGATGTTTCTACAATGGAGAAAGGAAACATGCAACAATTGCAGAGGTAGATCTGGGTGATGTGGTGCAGATTAGTGAGTCCTGGCAAGGAATAAAATGAATTCTGAAATGGTAACCCAACAACAAAACGAGGATCGATTTTGGATTCACCGTAGACTGTTCCCAACCACCAATGTGCCGACTATGATAATCTACAGAATTCCCAACTGCATGCAATTCAAATCCTCTCAAACACATGCACCGTATGTAACAGAGTTAGACCAAGGATCATGATCACATTTTGAAAATCATGGGACATAAGAACTACTTTTAGAGACTAAAATGGAACATTACCTTATTTCAAAGGGCTAAGAACAAAACATATTTAACATGTCATAAATTACATAAAGATAATCACCATCATCAAAATTCCTAATATGTGTGTGAATGACAAAAACCTATGATAATTCATAATTCTAAAAATACTCCCTTATGAAATTAAAACATATCCGTAATGTTAGAATCACAAAAACAAGGACATGATAATTGCAAAGAACTTCGCCACAGAATACAAGCAGATTGCTTTGTAGCCTGAGGTAACATTAGTCCCATAAAGGTCTCCTACCATAGCCCCAAAAAAGTGGTTGTTGGTAAATCTTGCCGAATATATAACACTACACACTTACCACAAAAGCCATAATTTGGGGAGTGTTCAACAAGGCATCATCGTCAAACCCCAAATATGGTATACAAAATTTATATAAAAATATTTATGGGCGCTATATTCCATAACAAGGTTAACAACAGCCTTACTCCACGTTGTCACCAGATCTACGATATGGCATGAATCTATGGTCCTTTGCAGCATTTCTCTTCCTCTTTTTCTCAATATATGATTCAAGATTTCCAGACGACTGAAAATAGTAAATAGATAAAATTAAGGGAAAAGAAAAACAGTATGACATAATGCAATGGAGATAAAATGAAGGGGGCACGTAGAGATGTTCTAAGATGTATACCTTCAGATGATTATATTTATCAACAAGCCTTTGCTTCCTGATTTCGGCTGAAAAACAAACAAAAAAAATGTCATTATCGATAGTTGGAATTTTATTTTATTTAAAATTTATTTGTTTGATGTGTTTTCAGTTCATTTGTTTGATACCATTTAACCTTCATATTCAAAGAACTGTATCATCCATATAATTATTTCCCCATATAAACATGTGAATGAGAGATGTAGTAAAGAATGAGTATACCAACAATATAGTCCATTCTTTTAAATGAATAAATTAAATCAGTGTCTTATTAATTTCCCTCATGTGGAAGGGGAAAGGGAATCAGAACATTAGAATTTTAGCGCTATTAGTGGACTAGAATTTTAAATAAGACTACCATAAAATTTCAAAAAAGAAAAGAATAAACTATTAATCTTATTAGCTAAATAGATTAAGTAAAAACAATAGATTATGAGGAAAGGCCAAGTTTCCTAGTAGAATAAAATATCATTTAATTATAAAGAATATGCAATAAAAAGTTATTATTGCACATAACTATTCTTTAGTTTAGGGAAAGCTACAATTCAATGACCTTTGGACAATAATGCCATAATTGATTTACAACCTTAAGCAAGAAACATGTCGCTTAAAGGGAAAAGTAGAGAACTGTACAGGCTAAGCTTCCATGCAAATTTTGCTTTGAGGAAAAGAAAACAAACAAATCAAACATGAGGCTTGTGTGTTTAACTTTAAGTTGAATTCCACACACTTGATGACAAGAAAAGTTAAAATCGCTAACTTTGCGCTACCAATAGCAGGACATTGCCTCTTATCTTCCTCAAATTCAGGTGAGCTAGGGCAGAAGGTAAAATCTAAATTGTTAAAATTATAAGCTTTTTAGATAGTATCGAAACTAAAGTGTACAATCCAAGAACTGGTCCCGTAAAATTCCTATTTAGTAGGGAGCACAAGATAGAAGTCCTAAAAAAAATAGTCCCTATAACCACCCTAAAGATCATTTTTAGGTTTATTCCTAGGAGTATGGGCACTAATAAAATATTAAAATGTGCTATTGCCAGGTTTCACTTAAAAGTATGGTGTTGGCATCCCTTCTAGGACAGTTAGTAACAATGCCCAAAAGGAATAGAGTAATGAGTAATGTGAATGACCAATGTAGAAAAAGAACACAAATTTATTTATTGTGCAGGAATAGGGACAGAAATCTACAAGAGTAGTCCAAGGAGAAACTGGATTAACCAGTCCAAAACTCAATTATTCCAATACACACCTTCCTCTTCATTTAGAGGTACTCCCTCTGGCATGAAATATAAGCAAAAGTGGTTGTTGAAAAGTCAATGTATGTGGTTAAAAATTTAGTCCACAATACATACATCAACATTTCAACTACTTTTTTTGCTTATATTTCATTCCAGAAGGAGTAACTATAGAATGAAAAAAATCTGACAAACTGTTAACTAAGTAACAAACTTCAGTTAGTTTCCCAACGGGATAGCAACTAATTAATATCCCCCACTATAACTTATATTTCTGTTTCCTCCTAAATTAAACCGACAAGGTCTTCTTACTCCTAGTCCTAGAGGATGGCTCACCTTCATGTCTAACACATCAAGTAGTACTGTTTTCATGAGGTAAAATATATTTACAGATTACAAACATCAACACTATTGACCATACTACCACTAATATCACCAGTGCGCTACAAGCGAAAAGGGAATTCAGATATTTTAATTGAAATTAATTAATGTTTACAAGAGTTATTCTAATCTTGCAATATTGACTCCGCATAATCAATGTCTCATATTTTGGGTTCAGCAAAGAACTTCTCTTCAAAGTTCAGATAAAGCTAATAAAATTAACATAAGCAGAGATTGTACTTCTAACATATCGGAAGTGATAGAAAAGGGAGATAAAATTATGTTGAAGGAAGAGAAGACTTACATTTCTTGAGATAAAAGGGACGTTTTCCCTGCTTTGCTGCTTCTCTCTCTTTTTTCTTGTGCTTAGCCAAAATCTGTGTCTCAATATTCTTTGTTGAATCAGATTTCAACTGTTTATCCTGAAAAGACATGTAAACGTGATCAAGTAAACTAATAAAAATTACACCGTTGGACAGGGAAGACAAAATTCAAAAAGATGTGTACTTACAACCCATGCTATGCGCTCTTCTATTTCACTTCTACGCTCTGGATCTTTATATTTTCTCAATTGCCTTTTAAGAGCCTGTTATGCCAGAAGATGCCGTCATGAGAGGAAAGTCATAAAATAAGATATAGACAAAATTCTGCAGTTACAATTCACAAGATTACCTACCTGTCTTTCAGCAGGAAGATCATTTTCATATAAAAAATTATATCTCTTTTTAAACCTGCAAGTCCAAGTACAAGTATTATTAGTGCTACACTGTTCTCATAATAGGTAACAAGAGAAGCTTCCAGATTAAGTTAAAAACACTTGCTAAAAATAAAATACTGCAAGTCCAAGTACATGTATTATTAGTGCTACACTGTTCTCATAATAGGTAACAAGAGAAGCTTCCAGATTAAGTTAAAAACACTTGCTAAAAATAAAATAGCAACGTAAAAATCACTTGAATTATATTGTTCACCATTACAATCTAGAAATAAGTATACAAAAACAACTAAAATGCCAATGAACCTATGAGCTGGGTTAGAACTATCAAATGTTCAATTGAATATTAATTTCCAACCCAATGGTATCCACATAAACGACACGGCATTGTAGAAACCAAGAATTATATGGAACTATCTGTAGCAATACCCAAACAGAGGATATCTAATGCCACTCACTAAGTAATATGCTTGTGCACGCACACACAATGGTATGACTAAAATACTATCTTAAACATGCTCTAAAATCATGCTTCAATCTGTGTGTTGAATCAAATTATACCACGGTTAAGGAAAGGCACTGGGCAGGACATGCTGTAAAATGGAAAAGACAATCAAAATTTGCAGGCTTTATTTCAGTATGAAATGCTTTAAATTGATATGCTGATTAAGTAAAAAAACTACAGTATATCTTAAATACAGTAGATTGGAGATTTGTCATGCACAAAAATAACAGCATAAAATCCTTCAGTATTATCTAACAGATTTTAATGCAAAGTAAAGAATAGTACATGAGTCGGGACGAGTTTGTTCAGAGAAAAAGAATAATCAATGACAGGGGAAAAATTATAAAATATGTTGTTTTAACATTTTCTAAGGATTAATTTCAATCATGGACTATGGGAACTAAAATTTCCCCATATTAAGAAAGACTTTCAGAAGAAATTAATTTGAATTCTTCTGCCCACAACTTCAACACATTCTTCTTATGTTCACTTATTCAGGACAGTGATAACCAGCTCTTGGTTAAAATTAAAATAGTGAAAGAATGTCAGTTAGCTAGGCATGCTCTTGATAAAAATACAGCAAAAATCAACATGGTTTTACACCAGTACGAAAATGCTTAAACTTTTTCATGATGATCGCAATAAAAAAAAATCATGTTTCAACACAAATGAACACAACAAGAAAAGGGTAGAACAACAAACAAGTCCAGAGGTGAACATACCCATCATTGTCAAATGTACCGCAAAGAGACTCAAATCGTGGATCACGTACAACCTGAAAAATAATGAAGGCATGCATAATTCAGCAAAAATCATCCAGATATATAAAACAGAAATATCATATCCATATTTAATTTCAGCACAATTTCAACATCATATACAACAACCATTAAAACTTGAACATTTGTAAGTATTTATACACTATTTTACATATGATAGTGGAACTGGAGTGTTAACTACATATGACGAAGTGTGTGCATGCGTAGAGAAAACAATAAGCAAATTGGTTTTCCTCCTCTCCATGAGCCCACAATTTGTTTCACAGGGAAATGTGTCTAAAATATTACCCCCAAAAAAACCTATGCAAGCTAATGGCATTTATAAATAATGATTTTGAAATATGAAACTATTCAAATTGTCGATAAACAACACAAGATATTAGCAGGGAAGAGATCATTGGATTCTAGACAAGTAACAATTAATCTGACCTTCTTAGGAGCTTGAATGACATCTCTAAAAGCAGGAACTGGCTTCTTGCTACTAGCTTCCATTGGCCTAGTAAAAATTGGGAAATCATTTTATTTGTGCACACAAGGATAAGAATAAAAGGAAAACCACGCTGTCAAACAAATAATTATATATTACTAAGGGAGTGTTTACATTGACTTATTTGAACAATTAAACTTACATACTTGCATAAGTTTTGTTAGACTGTTTGTGAAAAACAATGGATGACATTGTTCATATGTTTTCAGATTGTTTGGATAAACAGCTTATTTGCAGCTTATAGCACAAGCACTTAGCTTATTTGCAGCTTATAGAACAAGCACTTAGCTTATTTGCAGTTTATAGCACAAGCACTTATCATGATAAGTGCTCATGTATAAGCTCAAATAAGCTATTGCAATAGCAAAGGATAAAATAAAGTTAAATTATTTTTGTATATGTTATGTTATTTTTATAAGCTATATTAGAGAAGTTACGAAATAAGCTAATAAATGCTTTTGGAAATTTTCACAGGGCCTGTTTGGAATAGCTTATGGAAAATAGCTTATGCAAATAAATAAGCATTTATGATAATTCATAAGTTATCATTAATAAAAAATTTATCTTCATAAGTTGTATTTTTTTATAAACTACATTGACAAGCTTATGAACAATACATAAAAGCTTATTTATTTGCATAAGCTTAAAAATAAGTCAATCCAAACGGACCCATAAGTTGTTTTCATAAGTTCTCCAAAACAGTCTCACAAAACGTATGCCAGTAGATAACCACAAATAAGTCAATCCAAACAAACCCTATTTTCATAAATTCAATGGGATAGCTCATAAAACATTCATAGCTTACAGAAAATAATTAACTTCATTTTATTATCTTTTGCTATAGAAATAGCTTATACATTTGCATATCATATAATAAGCATTTTTGTTATAAGCTGTAAATAAGCTGTTTATCCAAACAGGGCATAAGCTACAAATACAATAATACCTATTCTTATTAGCCCTTTTTAACTTCTTATCTTCTGCAGGTTTCTTGAAAAACGCATGCGCCCCATTTGATCGAGCTTTCTGCAATTCCTCAAACGTTACATCAGCTAGCTCTTTCTCTATCTCTTCCTCCTCCTCCTACAATCATCAAAATTAAAATTAAAATTAATAACAATACTAAATTATTATAACCTAAGTTAACATTTGATGAATTTTAGAAGTTACTTACATCTTCTGATGAGGAGGAAGAAGAAAGAGACTCGTCAGTTTCATTCTCCTCGTAGTGGGTTTCATCGGTTGAATTTGGGATTCTGCTACCGTGCTTGTTCATTTTGAGAAATGAATTGAAAAACAATGCGGTAAGATGTATGAGGCGGTACTCACTTGTTGTCGCGGCCAAAGAATTCAGTGGAGTTAGGTGTTAGGGCAAATTTTGACAAACAAATAATTTTCACCCTTTTTGTGAGTATGCGAGTTCTCTCCTTTTTTTCCTTTTTTTTTTTGAATTGACAAAATAGCACAGAATTATTTAATTCCCATTATCATGTCCAATCAAACAATTTTGGGTAGCATTTCGGTCCCTTTGGTTTGGGTGCTTTTGTTCTATCTCGATTAATCAATAATACTCTCTCATCAAAATAATTTATTTTAATCACTTAATCAACACTCTCTTTCGTCTAAAATACATTAAAGTTACCAAAGTCACTGAAGTGCCACCCAAATATTTTATAGGCTAATTATTAGTAGAGAGGATATACAATGAAAATATTGAACAAAACATTTCTTGCAATGCACTTGTTGGTCAACGTTTCATCAATATTTTGCTATATGAACAATTATTGGTGACAACTTTCATGACAACTTTCATTTCTTCTATTTTTATTGGTCAAAAATGATAGAGAGAGAAAAAGAAGGAAAGAGAATAAAAACATAATGTGAGTATGAGAGAGAAAGTTGTTAAAAAGTTGTTGCAAATTGGTTGTATAAATATCATTTCTCTTTTGCTATATACCTTGTCGTTTAGTTGAACAACTTCAATTGTGGGGAAGATGTTCCCTTTACATCACTAAAGAATAAACGAAAATGTGTTTGGTATGGCGGTGACGATAATTGATTTTGATAGAATTGAGATTGAGAGAATTGAGTTTGGTTAAAAGTGAGTTTGATGTGAATTGATTATGTTTGAATACACTCAGTTAAAAGTGATTCTTCCGAATTGATGTTGTTTGGGTAGTTTGAATCAAAATTGATTTTGAATGTGTAATGACAGCTTACCCTTTTAATTGTATTTTTTAGAACATCTTTTTAGTTGTATTTAAAACTAAATATGTCATTTTCATTTTAGATAATTATTTCAACTTGTCATAAATGAATTTTTTACTTCAAAAATTCATTTTAAAATAATATTCATTAATAAGAGTTATAATTAATATATTTTTATCATTTTAGGTAACGATTTATAATTAGTTTTAAAATATTACTATCATTATTATAACTAATAAATTCCCTAATAAAACAAATAAATAAATCTTCTTATAAAAAAAATAATAAATAAATTTCAACTCTTTTGTTTAAAATTGGGCATTTTATGAAGAAAAAAAATAAAAAAAATAAATTTCAACTCTTTTGTTTTAAAATTGGGCATTTTATGAAGAAAAAAATAAATAAAAAGGATTGGGCCATTACCCGTTATCCTTTTTCTTCTCAAACCAAGGGAAAAGCTCCCTCACTATATAAAAGAAACAACTCCATAAAAACACTGAGTAAGAAAACAACTCCATAAAAACACTGAGTAAGAACAGATCTGCAAATCCTTTGATTTATTTTCTTTGTTTCAAGTTTAACTTATCCTATTTTTCTCCTCTTCTCTCTATTTCTCCTGCAAATCTGAAAAATTAGGACAGATCTGCAATCCTTATGTAGGAAAATGGGGAAGATATTATGGGTATTTTGGTAAAGTACATGCTACTTGAGAAATTAAAGCCAAGACCACGTTTTCTCTGTCGTAGAAGTTAGGAATACTAGCTTCAGCAGAACTGGCGTTTTGAGTCCTAAACTGCGTTTCTAGAACTCAGTTTTCATTCATCCAAACAAGACAAAAAATGCGAAAACCGCGTTTGAGAAAGTAAACGCAGGTTTGGCCGGAAAAAATGTGTGGCCAAACACAAACTTAGTTGTCCAAATATCAATGCTGAAAGGATAAATATGTTGAAGCGTTGTTTAAAAAGTTGTTTTCACTCTTTTGGAAAGAGTTGTTGCTTGTTGAGGTCACATAGCAGGTGACGTTTAGAATATACAAATGACTCTTTTTGTGTATGATACAAAAAGCAAATTTACCTGCAGTAACCAGTTGAAGCCAGTAATATACAATTAACATATGGCCCCAAATCTTTTCAGTTTTACACTCTAGGTTTCATCCTCTATCTCTCCTCCTTTTCCTATGACCACGCTGCTCCTCTCTTTCCATCGAATTCAGTCTCTTTCAATTTTCTCTGCATTTTTCCCAATGAATCTATTTTATTTTCAATATTCTAATTTTGCATGTAAAAAGGAAGACTTTTCAAGATTGTGTATGGGTGGTTCAAAGTTTCCTATTTATCTAGATTTGTAAATGTTCTATCTTTGGTTATTCTGATTCCTCTCTTCATCTTCTTCAATTTTTTTCCTAATTGAAACGTCATCCTCATAACAGAAACTAAGGTTTTGCAGTTGTGGCCTGATATTCTACCTCATTCTCCATCTTCTGGAAACTTGGGTTCAACAATTTTATTTCCGTCTTTTTGTTGTTGGTGTTGAATGATTTGGAGTTGGATGATAAAGAAATACCCAGATCTAATTCTTAGCAATGTTATTTTTGTTGTTTCTTTATCAGCAGAAAAGTATTCAAAACATACAGTAAAAATTATGTACTTTGAATAAACCAAGCTAATCCAACAAAACGAAGATGATGCAATTGGTAAGAAGCCATATTTTTTGGGTTTTACGATTGCTTCTAACTATTTTTTTTTCTTTTAATCATTTTGTAAATTAAACTTTTACTGTTTTTTAATTAATAAATCATTTAATTCTTAATTAAATAATGACAATCACTAATACACAGTGTATTATTGTTGAGGTCATGGACGCAGTTGTTCAAGCTATTTTCATGAGATTGTGACGAGATAGTTGGATTCAATTTGGCATATTTGAGAAAAAAAAGACTTAGCAGCTCGTATGACTTTAAAACCCATAATATTCTCTTCTTTTTTTTAAGAAAAAACCCGTAATATTCTATTGAATTGTTTTATGCTTCTATAATATTTTTTTTCATAAATACAGAAGTGTAATTTCACTATTGTTGGACCCTATATTTGCAAATACCTATAATTGAACATCAAACACACTAAACAAGTATCCCTTCTTCAATCTTAACCCTTGAATTGTTTAATATTATATCAATGGAAAAAAATTCATTTGTGTATGATACACAAAAAGATTGTGTATTCTAAATGCCACCCACATGGCAAGGTACATATACATTATATTATATTTTTATGTCAGATCTTTTGGTCCCTTAAGTATTTAGTTGGTATCGCTTTGGTCCCTTAATTAAAAAAAAGATTGTTTGAGGATTTTAAGTTTTTTTTTAGTCTCGTTTTGGTCCCTTATGTTAGATTTCCGTTAGGGTTTAAAAAAAAGTTAACTCCTGGACACGTGTCACCTTGTCATTGGCTCTGAGATTTTTTTTTTTACAATTTTTTTTAAAATATATACTTTTTTTTTATTAAAAAAATCCCACAGCCAATGACAAATTGACACGTGTCACCTTGTCATTGGTTCTGGATTTTTTTTTTTAAAAATAAAATATATATTATAAACAAATATTCAAAAAAAAAATTCCACAGCCAATGACAAAGTGACACGTGTCCAAAGTTAACACGTGTCACCTTGTCATTGGTTCTGGAATTTTTTTTAAAAAATAAAATATATATTATAAAAAAATATTCAAAAAAAAAATCCCACAGCCAATGACAAAGTGACACGTGTCACCTTGTCATTGGTTCTGGGAATTTTTTTTAAAAATAAAATATATATTATAAAAAAATATTCAAAAAAAAAAATCTCAGAGCCAATGACAAGGTGACACGTGTTCAGGAGTTAACTTTTTTTTTAAACCCTAACGGAAACCTAACAGAAGGGACCAAAACGAGACTAAAAAAAAACTTAAAATCCTCAAACAATCTTTTTTTTAGTTAAGGGACCAAAGCGATACCTATTAAATACTTAAGGGATCAAAAGAACATTTAAGCCTTTATGTCATGATTTGTTAAAAAAACCAAATATTGATTTGAACAAAATATATAATGGGTTGTTTGATTAGCTTGAAAACCAGTATTGATTTGAAAAAAAAAATTATTCATGTCGATTTAGAAATTAGTTAGAAGACTAAACAAAACATTTAACAAAATATTAAAAAAAGATAAACTTTTTTCTCTCACTAAACCATGAGACTACTCCTTTAAAAAAAAAAACACGAGACAATTATTTGTTCTCTCTACAAACAATCAAAAATACGAAATATTATCTCTCCTTCTTCCTCCATTTCAATTAAATCTTATTTTTTACTATTGTTTTGTTATTTTTGTTTTGTGAATGAAACACACTTTTTAAAAGCAAAAATTATTGTTTATTCAAACAGTTGGGTCATACTTGCCATATCATCCTGCTAATAGCAACATCGTGAATCCCATTGGTCAAGGCCATGCCATGTAGGCTGCATATGCGTCACAACTTCCAAATCCCCTTGTCCTTTTTTAGACCAACACAGACTTAATTTATCAACTTACCCTCCCAAGAAACCCAAACCCTGTTTTGCCTCAACCAAAAGCAAGAAACAAAACTGCACCAAATTGAAACCATATCAGATCTAGCAACAACAGTGTCTTATTATTCTAAGTTCAAGCTATGAAGTTAAGAGATGGAAGTGAAATCACTATGCTAGTATTGTTTTTGTGCTTAACATCTCTCTTTCTAAAAACAGAAGCTATATGGTTGACCATTCCAAGTTCAGGTACTAAATGTGTGTCTGAGGATATTCAAACACATGTTGTTGTTTTAGCAGATTACTATGTTGTAACTGATGAAGCTCTTCACACTATTTCAGCAAAGGTATGTTTTATTATTTATTAATCTTCCCTAATCATTGCTTAGTTTAGATGAAGTAACTATTTCTTATGTTATTTAATTTACTTTTGCATTCATGTTGCTCAAGTCAACTATTGTGATCCGGGTCGGGTAGTTCAACTGAGTTGAGCTGAGGGTTAAGAAGTTGAATGTCGTGGTTTAAATCCGGATAAAAGAGTAAATATTTAATTTAACAACTAATTAGTAACCTTTCTAATTCAAAAGTAGAAAGAAAAAAAACCAACTAGTGTGATCTATATAGAAGGGTAATTTTCTTTCAAATTATTGTTAAATCGATGATGAATTGTAGAAGAAGGCTTGTTTGTTTTCTAATTTTTGTTGATATGCCTTTAAAAAAAAATTGTGCTTGATATGAACTTAATACAATTTTTGGGTTTTTTTTGGTTGCTGTTCACATGCCCTGTCAAAAATCTAGACCAAGTTAGGGACCCTTTTCTTAGTATATAATGTTGTTAAAACAGGATGTCATTAGTTAAGTGTTGGAAAAACAATAAAAAATTTACCAATAATGGATTGATCCAAGTAGTAGGGGACTTTGACCCTTTTAAGCAAGTGATCAGGGGTTCGATCTAGTGGCGTTGCCAAGAATTGGGTCACGGGTTCAAATTTTTTAACTTTTAATCAATAATAATTAGAATATATATTTAATGTTGTCGAACACATCTCTCTCAAAATACAAGTCCCAAGAGAATCTAAAAATGGGTGAATTAAAATTGGTTTGGACCTCTTTGGGCTAGTGGTGCTACTAACAAAAAAAAACGTGAGGGTTCAAAATGCAAAATATAAAGGGATATATGTGCAATTTTTTTATGTTCAAGGGGTTCGGCTGAATCCCCTCACTATCATGTGGCTCTACCACTGTCCATCCCTGACTCTTGTGTTTGGAGAAAATTCGACTAGGAGGGGAGAATCTATATTGTGTGTCCCACAGGTACGAAGATTAGTCATCGCTAAACGGTGGTGAAAACTTAATACCATGGTAACAATAAACAATGAAAAGTTTCAAACATTCTCTGAATTTAATAGCTTCAATTCATAGTAAATTGTTATGTTAATGGAATTTGGGATTCAATCTACAAATCTAAATTGAGTGATAGTTTTCAATTTTCAATGGCTTACTATCTCATCTCATATAGTCATGAACGAACTCATATATCTCTTAAAATAAATCAGCATTTTGTTTGTTGAAATTATATGGGTCGGACAGTTTAATCCCTCAAATTGTGAATGCCCGTCTATTTAGTCCTATTTCCGAATTTAGAACCACGATTTTAAATGTTTTATGTTAATCTTGGTGCAACAAGATACTATTCAATTCAATATGTAGGTCTTTTACTGGTGTTCAATTTTCATGGATATTTTCAAAATAGATATTTTGATCGATGGACTAAGTTTACGTACATTCTTTAATTTAAATGATTAAATTTCTATTTTGTGAGTTGGAGGGACTAGATTGCCGGATCCATTGATTTTTCTGAACCAAAATGCTTATTTTCTCTATCTAGGGGAGCTTCTGAAGAGTGGATAAGCTTCTGGTATTCATAAACTTATTAGGGGAGCTTATTGAAAACAGCTAATGGGAGCTCATAAGCTCTTACAATATTTTCTCCCAAACAGGTTCATAAGCACTTATACAGTAGATAAGTCCAAATAACTCCTTATAAAACCAATCCAAATAACCCATAGAAGATGGTAGGTGTGGATAATCACTTGTAGTGAGAACGTCTCATTTGAGCAAATGTCTATGCACAACTTCGGGATGGTTTTCAAATTTGACATAACATGTAATCTTATTTATGATAATTAGCATTTTCTTGAGTGTTTTCGCGGGTGAGCCTATTGTATGAGTGTTCTCACCCTCGATCTTTGTGGGTGATTTTTCCAGAAATCAAGTTGTTTTAATTGTTTCAGGTATAATTTAAGGATTTAGTTCATATACATTGTCATTGGAAAAAAAATTATATTTATCACATTCGACTTTAATCATAACTGCTTTTAAAATCACATATATGATGGCTTGGTTGTGTTTTGATGACACACAATTAAATTGATAATTTAAGGGATGTCTATTGATTATCTGCTTTTATTTAATTTATATTTTTGCAGGTAACATCTCCTTTTGGAAACAACGTTCACCATAATGAAAATGTTACACAAGGACAGTTTGCATTTACAACTACCGAGAGTGGAAATTACGTGGCGTGCTTTTGGATGGATGGAAAACACCCAGAAGGTAGTGTAAGTGTCAGCCTTGATTGGAAAACTGGAATTTCAGCAAAGGATTGGGATTCTGTTGCAAAGAAAGAAAAGATTGAGGTGAATAAAAATATGCACTCATGCTGTGTGTTTTCTTTTTGTGATGTATTAATGTTTTGCTTATATGATTTGTTTGCTTTGGTTCAAGGGTGTTGAACTTGAAATCAGGAAGCTCGAAGGAATAGTGGATGCCATCCACGATTATCTAATTTATTTGAAGGAAAAGTAAGTTTCTCACTCTTACTTTTAAAGTTTGATTAGATCAGGGTGTATCATTAATTTCATACGGTTGTGCGAGAAATTTAAGAATTCCAAGAATTTATTTAGACCCTCCAAAATTCTCCTCTAATACATTTTTTATGTTCTCCTAAATTAAGGGAACTTTGTATTATGAAGAAAAATAAATTCCCCAAAACATACCCTTAAGTTTGATTTCAGTTTGTATATGTGTATTGACCATTTGATCCTCGGTTCGAGAATTGGCACAATGAAATCCAAGATTATATGTATAAAACTATATTACAAAGACAGCATGTATTAATTAAATTCATAACTTCTTAGTTGAAATATCATATGTTACTAGATTTTCCATCCGAATTTCAGTGATGGTCAAGTCTGTAGACTGTGAAATGTATTTCACTAAATCGATAGTTGGTTTTATTTTAAAAAATATTTCTCTGTAGAAGCGACGTCCTTGAGTATCTTCATTACACGAAAAAGACCTGTTATACTTCCTATAGGAAACAAAAAATGATTATACTGTGCAAAAATATTGCTAGTAACTATTATACTTGATTATTGCTAGTAATTAAAAATTTAATTTTTCCTTGACATTGCTACAGGGAAGCAACGATGAGGGAAGTGAGTGAGAAAACAAATGCTCGAGTTGCTTGGTTTAGTATCATGTCCCTTGGTCTCTGCATTTTAGTTTCTGGATTGCAACTTTGGTATCTACAGTGCTACTTTCGAAAGAAGAAGCTCATATAGATACTGCTATTTGTATGAAATTTCTCAACAGAATTATTTTTTCTCAAGTTTTTGAGAATCTAGTTGAGGCAAAAGGAAACTTGGCAAGCAATTCAACAAACAAGAAACCAAGAAGAGGCACTCACATCGATTAGGGCGCCTAACAGAATGCTTACTGACTTTTGGGAATATAAGAAAAAAAATGGCTTGAAGGGTGTGAAATGTATACTTTTTGTCACCCCTCTTGAATTTCACTCTGTTTGAATATTCCCTTTTTTGGTTTGTAGTGTTTGTTGAATCTCATCTATTTGTACTATAGAGCAGCTATGGCTACTGGTATTATCTTACCACTTAAATACTACAAGATTTTTTCTTTAAATGTACTTTCTGTGCTCTTACTTTTCTATTCCTATCATTTTGGTGCCCTCATTGTGTACATTATGACTGAAAATACCTGCATCAATGATGTTCAAATTGACCTAAAGAAACTTCATGCTATTCAAGAGGACAATAGCACAGTTGTTCAACCACTACTCCACTCTCATGTCTGCATATAGTACTGCTACAGTTGTGTTTATGCTGGTTAATTCTCCAAACAAGGAATGAATTTCAAATTATTCCCTCCTAGGACATTAACCAAATCAAGCAACAGATCATTGGTGATTTGATCAAGCTTTAGTAACGACTCTTTGATGTGCTAGCAATCTCTCAACATCTCTTTCACACCTCTATATAAAGGAGTGAAGACCTGAATATTTATAGAGACTCTACAACATTTTGAAAGTGCCAAAACTCTGCTGAAATTATTGTGTGTCACATACTTAGAATTTCATATAAACTTTCATATCTTAGAAATTCTAGAGTCTCAAGAGTCTGTATCTGATTTGTATTGTGAACACAACTGATTGTATATCAAAGTGTTCAACCCAAACATTTTTCTGTGTAATTGTTGTGTTTGCTTAGAAGTCTCTTGCTTTTGTGCTTGAGCATAGAAAATCTCTTGCTTGCGTGCTTGAGTATTTGAAATCTCTTGCTTGTGTGCTTGAACATTTGTAATCAAATATTGATTTTAGCGAACTCTCCTTGGAAGTGCAAGGGGGACACTTCCAGATTGTGGAAAAAACATGTATAATTGCATGTGTCTTTCTCTTTTCTATATATATATATATATATATATATATATTATCCGTTGCATTAGACTCTGAACATTGATCTAAAATCTGAACTCTATCAAACTCTGAACTTAATTTAAAAAGAAGAAACAACTAACACAATTCAACTCCCCCTCTTCTTAGACATGGGAATGGGGCGGGTTTTAACATACTCGGCCCTGTCCCCGCTTCACTGTACCCAGCCCCGCCACCGCCCCCAAACCCGTCGGGGATAGAAACTTTACCCCAGACCTGCCCCCAACGGGGACGGGTTTCACAAACAACTGAAACATAAATGTCCACTAAGCTAGGTTTTAATATGCAGACATGAGACTAGAGTAGTGGTTAAATAACATTTATGTAGAATGAATAAATAACATAAATGTCTATGAGTATCTCCCTCAGGAATCTCTTTCGGTAGTTGATTATTCTATTTGTTAAATCTATAGCAGGTTTCTCTAACATGTGCAACATTGCACATGTTAAAACAACTAAAAGTATAAAGTTTTTATTGAAAACTAATAATTATTTACTAAAAAGCTATATATTTAATACAAAATGTACAAATTCCAATGTGAAGTTACTATTTAAAACTTCTTAACATGTGCAAATTTTCACATGATAGAAAAACTCATCTATAATAACGCATAATATTGACATTGTTAGATTGAATATTTTATGTGGTGTTACAATTAAAAGAAGTGTGTTTCAGCTAGACGTAAAAAGGGCATTCTTGTACGGGGAGTTAAATGAGGAAGTTTTTGTTGATCAACCACAAGGTTATGTGAAAAAAAGGATGATAGGTTGAAGGTGTATAAATTAAAAAGGGGTTTGTATGGCGATAAAAAGGCACCACAAGTATGGTACAACTATTAATCCTCAACATGGACGTCAGATAATCCATAATTCATAACCGCCAAACAAAAACCATTAATCAACTGGATAGAACGGTTTTGTCCTACCACATTTCTCACTTGCATCCATGATGTCGTTGAAATCATCAAAACGGGTTTTATTTTAATTTATAAACTCTCACTAACGAAAATTGTATCTTCATAAACGGGTTTTTCATAAACTACCTTAAAAACTTATAAATAATACATAAAAACTTATTTATTTGCATAAGTTGTTTTATAT
>Ga0228711_1002557_pt1 | contig 28074 bp, 11 predicted proteins | sample MedpolnodulmetaG_2_FD_177996 | JGI IMG/M metagenome (GOLD analysis project Ga0228711, IMG submission 177996) | Root nodule microbial communities from Medicago polymorpha collected in Santa Monica, California, United States - brown nodules | ecosystem: Host-associated > Plants > Roots > Nodule... | reverse complement strand
ACTCCTCCTTCTTTTTTTTTTTTTATATAAAAAAAGTGCAAAATCAGCTTTAATTCAATATCTTTTTGCTTTATTTCATATCAAATACGCGTCATGGCCCTACTTTGGAATAAAATAATATTTCGAATATCACAGTTTTGCAAATATAATAATAATAATAATAATAATAATAATAATAATAATAATAATAATAAAAGTTATCCTTGTGTGTTTAAAATTTTGGGGTAAATATGTTTTTGGTCCTTATAATATACCAACTTTTTGTTTTAGTCCCTCTAAAATTTTCCTTCAATTTTTAGTCCCTATAAAATTTTCAATCACTACTTTTGGTCCCTATTTTAAAGTTAATTTTTGTATTTTTTAATGAAATGTGTAGAATATTGTAAAAAATATTCCCCAAAAAATTAGAATTTTTTAACAAAACATAAATTAATTATGAAATTTTAACCGTCAAACATATAAAAATTCATGTTTTGTTAAAAAATATGTATTCTACATATGAGTTTATTTTAAAAGGGAGATCAAAAGTGAAGATGGAAAAAATTTTAGGGACTAAAAGTTGAAGGAAAATTTTAGAGGGACTAAAATGAAAAGTTGGTATATTTATAGGGGCCAAAAACATATTTAACCCTAAATTTTTTTTGACTAAATTAGTTGGTTACTCTAATTAAATAGAGAATCGCCCTGCTTTGATCGTTTGAATCATAATCTAATTAAACTCGTTGTGAATAGGGTTACACATTTCATGGTTTTGTATATTTATGTAGTATTTTCACTTTTCTTTTTATTAGTTCTTGAACTAATTATTGAATTCAACTTTACAAACATTAATATCGTCATCTTCAGTCATTCCCACTAGCTAAAAGGATAGAAGTAAAAAGAAGAGAGACATGAACCAAGAAATGTGTGACACAATTTATTGTTTCATTAATATAAGTAGCTTGCTAGCTAAATCATCCAACCGTATATCTTGACATTTGAGATAGCTATAACATAGAAATAAATAAAATAAAACACACACGTACACATACAAACAAATGCATCACTTAAAGGTGATGAATTATTGGAACAAACAATACAAGAAAGAGTTGAGTATGATCATAAGCAAATAATATCCTAATATTCCTAACCTCTTCCACCAAACCTAGCCTTTAGCTTCTTCACTTGAGCAAGATCAAGAAAAGTAGTTTGTGCCACTAATTCAGAAGGTAAATTATTGGAAAACAAAAGAAGATCAAGTAATTGAGCACCAGGATTTGCACTACTAAATGTAAGAAAAGCAGTAGCTTTTCCCTTACCAGAATTAACTTGAAAATGCAACATCCCTTGTGGAAAAACCATAAGATCACCCGGTTTCAACGTCTTCGAATAAACTGCTGTAGTTGTTAGAAATCCAGCAGTTATTTCACCTTGAACCATAATCAATAATTCGGTAGCGCCAGGATGAGTATGCATTGGAATTGATCCGCCTTTCGCTATGTCCAACCGAGCTGCGGAGATTCCAAGTCCGTTAAGAGCTGGAAAATCTGTGACAAACGCAGAGGTAAGTGCAGCGTTGAAAGAGTTGTTAGTATTTCCGGCTACAAAGCCGTGAAAGACGAAATCATCTGATGTGATGTTTGCAAGAGGCATGCAGTGATAGCCTGTAGGTGTTTCTGGAGCTTTTATATCTCCTACACAAAAATCATGGACAGAAGCATAGGAAGTGGTGGATAAGAGAAGAGTGAAAAGGAAAAGTATAGGAGTAATCTTCATCTTATTAGTGGATGATGATTGTTAATGATTAGATAGATGTGGTATGATGGAACGTTGGTATTGGCTAGCTATATATATATATATAGAGCTGTTCTTGCAAGGATTGGAAGAAAGAATGAAAGAAAATAAATGAGACAATCTAAAATATCTATTACACATTCTAGTCACTATTATAAGCAAAAATATATTTTTTTAAGTTCATTCAATAAATGATATATAATCTATTAATAGTATTTGAATGGTGTAAGGTATAGTAAGTGGTGTGATAGTTTAACCAGTATTTTTCACCAAAATTTTCTTTTTTAAAAAGCAATCAAGTTAAAGGAACTATGTCTCACGAGTTTCTTAACTTCTTCAAATAATGTTAAATATGGATCATGGATGTTTCAAAAACTATTAACCTAATAAACCGGTAAATAAACAAAATAGAGAAATATAAAGGATAAATTGCGGGTAAAAAATATAGTTTTTAACGTTGAAAAACAAAGAGTAAATTTTTTTTATATGTGTCAAAAAATGGCTCAAAAAATAAGAGCCAAAATCGCATGATCACATATCAAAACAAGCTTTTAACATTAGTTTATATAAGCATTAATATTGATAATTAGTCCCCTAATATATTATCGACAAGATCACCCTACACAACCTGGTGGGCTAAAGGTGACTCTCCTTCATAAAGGTAAAGAAAGGAAGATGATGAGTCATGACACAAACACTCATGCATGCATAGATATCAATAATAGACGGTCATGTAAATCCATTGACTAGCTGGCTTTTGATATCAATAATTGATGGTCTTGCTATTCAGTATTCTCTGCTGATCTCTCATCATTATTTAACACGTAACTTAACTAAATTATACTCCATGTAAACGGTGGTGTTTGATTACAGTGCACGACATGATTAGATCATGAAAAAATTATATGGAAATACTTATAAAAATGAGAAATGACTTACCAAATTATGTGTTCTTTATTTATATAAAAATAAACATTAAATTCTTAAATTGTTTATTTATATGAAATATAATAAAAGGGGGGAATTTTAACATATACAAAATTGAAAAACTAAATTTCTTGTTAACTTCATTTTTGAAGGTTTAGAGTTGAGATGAGAATAGAATGTCGATCGACACAAGGCTTTATTTTATTTGAGATTAAAAGACCAATACGGAAGAAAAAAACATTATGGAGAAGATGAAAAAGAATTCTAAATGAAATTATTCCCCTCAGTCTAGCTCAGTCGGTAAGGACATTGTATTATATATCAGAAGAGGGACTTTGAACTCGGATTTCTCACTTATTCATCTAAATATATTGAAATTATAGACCTTGAGTCGCTTGACAAAAAAAAAAAGGTCCACTATTACCAAAACTAAAAATTAAAAAAATAATTGAAGAATATGATATTTAAACTTTGTAACTTGAGTTTACAACACAAAAACTCGTTAAACACAACTAATTGTTATACCTAGTATGAACCTCTAAAAAATGGGCTAATAGCGGTCTTTTACTATTTTTAGTAAAAAGTAAATTTTAAACCAGTACAATAATTGAGAACAAAAATAATATTTTATTAAAACCTATGAATGAAGTTCAAACTAGGCATATACAGACATATATAGACATCCATTAGCTACTTGACATGTTGATATATGGGGTTTCTACAATAATTCACAAATTAATATATTTTTCTATATTTGTGTGTTAAACCAATAAGAGTCTATTGTTATAGATTAAAATAAAAGTGATTTTTACACTGAATAATTTAGAAATTATTTTTTAGAAATTTTATAAAAAAAATCATAATTTATTTTACGTTTGTTTACCGTGATAAAAATCATTTTTTTTATTAAAAAATAATTTAGTTTGTTTGGACACAACTATATAAAAGGGATTTTTTTTTGCAAAAATTAATTGGTTCAATCTTTTGACCCTTATTTTCTCTCTCTTCTCATTTGAATCTGATTGTCAAGTTTATAGTGTTGGGTTTGATTGTTAGCTATTGGAGAAGTCCTACGTCACTTAGTATGGTGAAGCACGGGAAAGACCAAGACTATGTATTGGACCTAGGTTCTTTGTTTTTAGATGCACCAGTTAGTACCACTTTAAACTTATATCTGACTTAGTTTAAATATTTATTTTGTGAGAGTGTCGTTGTACTGGGGCATTGGGTGAGAGTGAGAGAAGTCTATGTGTTGTAAAAAAATTCACATAGTAATAATTTTTTGGTTGTCGGTTTAGACAATGGTCATGATTTTTTCTCCAATTTTGTGATTGTGCTTATTTTTCTTCTTCAACTCTGTTATTTCTTAACAGTTGTATCAAGAGCTTCGGTTTGGTTAGATATCATAATTCTTAGTATGTTATGTGGTTGCAGCATTGTCTGATCTTCACATAAGAAAAAGGGATATTGTGAAGGTGCTAAAGAAGGGTGATATTGTGCAGCTAATATGTTTTATTCATGCGCAATCAAATTTGACATAGAGAAGTTTGACTGAATAATCAACTTTGACTTGTGGAAAGTACAAGTCAAGGATGTGTTGAAACAATCATGATTACACAAGATGCTGAAAGGAAACACTTCCAACATGGAGGCCGATAAGTGGGAGGGACTAAATTTGAGAGTTGCAAGTGCAATTCGTCTGTGTTTGGCAAAGAATGTTCTTGTGAATGTGCAGAATCTGTCATCAGCCAAGGAACTTTAGGAAAAGCTCGAGGGTTATATCAGGCAAAGGATATCACAAATCGGTTGTTGTTGAAGGAGCAATTCTGCAATTTACGCATGGATGAGAGTACAAAAATCTATGATCATCTTAGTACTTTGAATAATATTATTTCTGAGTTAGAATGTATTAAAGTTAAGATTGACGATGAAGATAAAGCGTTAAGGCTCATTTTGTCCCTTCCACCTTCTTATGTTCATTTCAAACCTGCTTTGATGTATGGGAAGGAAAGTTTGAGTTTTGAAGAAGTTGCAACTAAAATTATTTATGAAAAAAGGAGGATAAAAAGTGATGAAAGCATTTCATCAAGCTCAATGTTGCTAACTAGAAGTTGGGATAATGGGAAGAAGATTCATGCAAAGAATATGTCGTCCTAGAAGTGTGGAATGTCTTGGCATTTAAAGAGAAATTGTCCAAGTGGAGCAATACCTGAAAAAGACTCTGAGGCAGGTGCTCGCAACGTCTCCCTTGTTTTGGGAGATGATTGTGATCTTATCTAGAAGATATTGTGTGTCCTTATGGTATTTCCACTATACCATACAAAAGGACAAGTTATTGCTAGCAGATTCAGAACAACACACGGGCATTGGTTGGCATTGATGCAAGGTGTGTGGTGAGATGTGTCGATGGCTGAAGAACTTCATGAAATCCAACATGGGAGTTGCACCATAATCTTTCAGCAAGGTTTTGACGTGTAGAAATTCATGGAAAGGTTCAGTTTCAAGTGAAGTATACTCTTTATGGTGGAGTATGATTGCCGGTATAAACAATGGAAGCGAAAGATGAAACTCTTACAATCAAGGTGGAGATTGTTAGGTTTGATTGTCAAGTTTCTTAAATAAATAAGGAGGTTAAAAAATATTAGCTATTGGAGAAGTCCTACATCGCTTAGTGTGGTGAAGCAAGGGGAAGACCATGGCTATATATTGGATCTAGGTTCTTTGTTTTTAGATGCATCAGTCAGTAGCACTTTAAGTTTATATTTTAAATATTTGCTTTGTGAGAATGTGGTTGTACTGGGGCATTAGGGTGAGAGTGAGAGAAGTCTATGTGTTGTAAGAAAAAAATCACATAATAAATTTTCTGATTGTTGGTTTAGACAACAGTCGTGATTTTTTCTCTTGTATTGGAGTTTCCTAACATATAGGATTTTATTGAACACCGTTAATCTTTTGTATGGGCAGTAACACAGTTGAACGAACAGCACTGTCCCTGAAGCCTTTCGAAGAAATTGGATACAAGAGAGGTGTACGAAGAGAAGTGGAGGAATGGAAATCTCCATCACGTTCCAACCATAAACCTTGGACTTGGTTCCATGAGTGTCTCTTGTTCTTCTTCCTTTTTCTTTAGCAATGTATTATTGTGTTGCGTACAAGGTGTTTAATAATTTCACTCAATAAAATTTGACTGCGTTTTGCAATTGTATGCATATTTAGAAAACAAGTTAAAGAACTATTACTTCTGTCTTGAACGATGCCACTGCCATCAGGAATATCTCCCTAGAAATTTGTTTCAGTTTGTGTTTAGTAATCTTAATATTGTATCAGAATTAGAGTTAATGAGAATTTGGTATTGAATTTTATTGATTGTGTTATTGAACTCAAATTCTAATAATATTTTTATTGTGTAGATTTTATTTGCGTATTCTTTTGGTACATTTCATTGAATAGGCTAGTTTCAGGATTGATGGAATGCTTAGTGCAGTTCATGGTTTGACTAGTGGTAATTTTAGTTTGGTTAATTTCAATATTTCATCTTTATGAATACATAAATATTGAAATTATATGAGATAGAGTGTATGGACCTTTCGTAGCTTATGGTCTTGCTATATCCATATAAGAGGCAACAAGTCATAGTCACAACTCAGAATAGTAGCACACACACTTAACTTGTATTTCTTTCGGTCACTTTTATGAGCAACTTTTGTTTTTTTAGATTCATTAACTAGTGATCATTTGGGTTTTTGTTTTGCTTATATTAGGGTGGCAACTACTCATTTTATATTTTCAATGATCTACAATATATTTGTTATTTTTATTATCACTTAATTTTAGCTTGTTGGAATATCTGAAATCACACATATGTTAATGTTTTACTGATTGATCTACACTAATTATTCACTTTTCAGTAACATTTATGCAAACAGAATTAGCTATAATTGAACCTAAACAGAATTGCTAGAGGTCGACAACAAATTAGGTACTAAACAGGTAACATTTTTCAAATGTTACTAAAAAGACTCTCAAGTGTTACTAAAACCATTAATAACATAGGCTTTACCTAACATTCACCAAATGTTACAAAATCTAATAGTAACATCATTTCTTTATGTAGTAACAATTTGCAAATGTTACTAGATCTCGTATATGTTGGTACAATAATACAATATTTACCAAGTAGATCTTTATGAGAGTTTCATCTATCCAAGTCAATTTCCATTTATTTGCAAGTTATGATTGATTACCTTTTTTTCATTCTAAGCTGAGTAGAAATTCCCCAACTAAATTAACTGGATATGGTATTTTCTGTCAGGTACACACTTTGCTTCGAATTGCTCACAATTTTGCGCAAACAAATTCATTAAAATATCGCGAATCAGTACTCGCAAACCAATTTACGGTTTCCACACTCTAGAGGTTGATGCACCGAAGCAATGGCAATGAGATTAGAACTAACTACCAAGTAGAGGCTGACTCAATAGTCTTACGCCTAGTTTTGCTTGTTGATATATAAGTAAGGTTTTAATTTATAAATTATAGCCCACTACTTTGAATTGTATTGTGATGTTATCCACATCATGTAACATTTTCTAACTTCTCACACCCAAAATGGTAAAAAATTCTGAGTTGCGCAGTCTATTGAATTATTAGTTCAACTAGTTAACTCTAAAAATAAAATGGATTATAAATCATAGTCTCATCGAAGTCATTTTGAATAAGGTTGAACTGATTGAATCATACTAATTTAATAAGATTTGTTTTTGCATTTACTTTTTTTATTTATAGATTAATCATTTAGTTCAATTGTGATTCAACTGATTGAGCTAATTAAATCATATAATCTCAAGGTCGTGCTCATTCAATCTTCAATTCAATTTTAAATGTTGCCATAATTCAACTAAAAATTAGGAGACAGGTTGAGAGAGAGAGATAGAGAGAGGAACCGAGAAATGTAACACACAATTTATTATTTCATTATTATAAGTAATAACCATATAACACACTCAAACAAATAAATACAATAACACACACACAAACAAATCCATCACTAGGTGATTATTGGAATAAACATTTACACAAGGAGAGTGGGTTATGATCATAACCAAACAATATCATATCCCTACCCTCTTCCACCAAAACGTGCCTTTAGCTTCTTCACTTGTGCAAGATCAAGGAAAGTAGTTTGTGCCACTAATTCAGAAGGTAGATTATTGGAAAACAACAGAAGATCAAGTAATTGAGCACCAGGATTTGCACTACTAAAAGTAAGAAAAGCAGTAGCTTTTCCCTTACCAGAGTTAATTTGAAAATGTAACATCCCTTGTGGAAAAACCATAAGATCACCCGGTTTCAACGTCTTTGAATAAACTGCAGTAGGTGTCAAAAATCCAGCAGTTATTTCACCTTGAACTATTATCAATAATTCAGTAGCACCGGGATGAGTATGCATTGGAATTGAACCACCTTCCGCTATGTCTAACCGCGCTGCGGAGATTCCAAGTCCGTTAAGGCCTGGAAAATCAGTGACAAATGCGGAGGTAAGAGCAGCGTTGAAAGAGTTGTTGGTGTTTCCGGCTACGAAGCCGTGAAAGACGAAATCGTCTGATGTGATATTTGCTAGGGGTTTGCAGTGATAGCCTGAAGGGGTATCTGGAGCCTTTAAATCGGCTACACAAAAATCATTGACAGAAGCTTGGGAAGTAGTGAATGAAAGAAAAGTGAAAAGAAAAACTATGTGAATAATCTTCATCTTTATTATTGGATGATGATTATTGATTATTGAACTTGGTATGAGGGAACGATGGAATTGGCTAGTTATTTATAGGGAGGTAGGGAGGGAGGGAAATGTAAAAAATATTATATGTGATCTAAGAAAAATTTATAAAAAATTATGCGGAAAAATAAAATCAGGATAGGGGACAAAGGAATGATAATGTCTAATTATAGAAACTCTAAATGTTTGTCCTATGGAAAACGTTACCTTCTTGATGATTTAAATTTTATAAAATTCAGCTTACCTGTAAGAAGATCCAAATATAATACAGTCTGACCATATATTATTTTATTTTTTTTTGTGATCAGTCTGCCACCATATAATATAGGCCCAAGCTTATACGAAATAAAAACTACATACAGCAATGACGGTCCCAGTTCATATGCCACCAATGCGTCTTCATTTTTTTTAGTAATATAATGTAAATTATTTCAAAAAAAGTAATATAATATAAATCAGTACGTAAACCATAGGATCTCATGGATAATAAGATATTCCAACTTACTAATTTAAACCAACTAAATTATAGGTGAATGTGCAAATTAGCAAATCATATAGGATTTTAATTTTGCTGACTCTTTTTTTACAAAAATAAACAATGTTCGTTCATTCAAATTATTGATAGAGTACATCAATACAATATAAATTCAAACTCATTAAAAACAAAAAGAATGAATCACATCATTCATGTTAATAGCATAAAACGACAAAGTATTTGTGCCTACAAATATGACTATATTCAAATCTCCGGAATACTTTTGTCTTAAAATCTGCAACGTTGCTAGCAAAAGTCGTTGATCAGATTTGCAACTTCTCAAAGCCGATATTTCAACCTGAATCAACTAAACACCACATTAAAACGGAAAACCAAAATAAACAAAATGGTGCAAAGACGACGAAATCACAAAAACAAACGAAAAAAAATAAAAAATATATGTAAATCACTTACTCAACTAGAAAATAAGGAAAACCAATTCAGAAGGTGATTTTATGTTAAAATTGACACTTAATCATCACTCTTCAATAGACAAAAAGAAGAAAAGAGTGATGGCTAAGGTTTTTAGTGAATTTTGTTGACTTATTATCACTCATTTTTTACTGAATCTAGATTAATAAAGTTTTATTTTTGACAAATTAAAATAATAAAATTTTATTTAATAAATTATAACTAAAAATTTATTTAACATATCTCCAGTCCTCTATTTTTTTTAGGGAATCTTCAGTCCTATATTTGTTTGCATTTATTATATATATTTCCATATTAATCCTTTTTTATTTTATCTACTTTTTTCTGGCCACCCTCTTTTTTGACAAATTTACTTAGAGATACGTATATCGTTTTATAAACTTCTCTTTTCTCTTTTTTTCTTGTGAGCCGTCACCAAAACTCTAGTTTCTTCTCCTTCATCTATCAAAGAAGGGTAATTTAGGGTCAATTTTTGACTCAAAATCACCTCTCTAACTCGTTTTTCTTTCCCTTTTATTGAAATAAGTTATTTTCACATCTATTTTGTTTTTTATTTTGTGATTTCGTCGTCATAGTGCGACGTTGGTTTGTTCGTCGTTTTTATACGACATTGTTTGTCTTTCTTGTTTCATTCAAGTATTTTTTTTGGTTCAGATTGTCAGATCAGATTCGATCGAGTACAGATCCAATTGTTGATTTTGTCGTCGTCCACATTGCAGATTCGGAGACATGGGTATTCCAGAGACTTGAATATAGTCATATGTGTAGGATTTTGTACTTTGCCATTTTATGCTATTAACATAGATAATGTATGTTTATTTGCATATTCATCCTTTTTGTTTTTAGCAAATTTACATTGTATGAATGTACTCTATCAATTTAAATTAATGCATAATATCATATCCTTCGGGATGACCCCACACAACCTGGCGAGCGACCTCTTCGTGAAGGATGTATTTCATGCAAAGAGATCAATAATTCATTTCTTATTTCCCTTGGTCCACGTGATGATCTTCTGCTAATATCATCAAGATTTGGTACGTAATGATTTTTAGGTAAATAATATATACTATATAAACGGTGGTGTTTGAGAAATAAATTACCAATTATATCCTTCAAAAAAAATTACCAATTATATTGATTACTGGTACTGCGGTCTCAATCACAAGAGAATGCATTGTCTAACATGTACAATATCACTTTTTAAATTATTTTAATAAATAATTTATTCAGTCTATATTAAAGATTGAGTATATTTATTGAATGAATCTAAAAAATGAATTTTTTTCCTATAAGAGAGACCGAAGAAATTATTTGTAATAAAAAAATTAACAAACGACTTAATTAATAAGTGTACATAATCATTGTAAAAGATTGTTGACATGCATTTGATAAAAGATCATCATACTTTTATGCTATTATAGAAAAAATTCTTTAATTTCAATACAATACTTCTTCTAGTATCTCTCTATTTAAAGGTCTTCGAGGAGATAAATTTATCAAATCAACTGCAGTTCTCATTACTTCACCCCAAAATGAATTGGGAAGTTTAACTCGAGAAAGCATGCTTCTGACTTTCTCTGCAACTGTTTTGTACATCCTTTCGGCTACTCCATTCATTAGAGGAGTCTTGAGAGGTACCTTATCATATCTTATTCCATGAGATTACAGTAGGCCGCAAATGGGTATATATACTCTCCACCATTGTTATTCCTTAAACATTTCAACTTTCTTCCTGATACATTTTTGCAGTGATCATTAATGCAGGTAACAAAGTATTATGGACCACCAATGGACCTTTCAAAGTTGAGCAAACATCGGAATGAACAAGATCGTTGATATGCTTTCTTCTTCTTGCATCATCTAATCTTTGAAAAGATTCTCTGTATTGTTTTTCTACTAGACAATCTTCACAAGATTCAAGTGGTTGACCATTGATGTTTGGAAGATGATTTTTAGCAAGAATATGCAAACCTTTCTTGCTCATGTGGCCTAGTTGTTTCTTTTCTTGTGCCTTAAGAAGCTATAGTCTCTCCCTTGTTTATCTTTCCCTACATAATATACAGAAAGCCTTCCTTTTTACAATGAGCAACGATCATACTTCCTTTATTGAGCTTCTACTTACCAGCTCCAAATTGGTTTATCAACCCAACATCATCTAACTTTCATGTGGAAATAAGGTTTACAAGCATGTCTAAAACATGTATGGCCTCCCTCAACATGAGTTTATAGCCATTCTTCGTAACCAAAGTCACCTCACCAATGCCAATAATCTTGCTTGTGACATGATTGTCCGTCTTCACCATACAAAAGGCCCCTTTTTTTTTTTTATGATGAGAAGAATTCTTCATGAGAGGTTACATGAAAGGATGCTCCTAAGTCAATTATCGAAATGCACTCATCAGACTCTACATTTAGATAGTTTTCCTCTTCAAGAAGCAAGAAATTCTCGTTAGTTGCTAAGATTGTTGTTGTGGTTCCATCTTTTTTTTTTCAATCAATTTGATCAAGATGGATTGTTTCAACCTGTTGGTGTCTCTTGTAGAATTTGTACTCAAACTTTCATGGCCTAGCTTGCCATAGTAAAAAACAATTTAGTCTAGTGCAAGACTTTGGTATGCCTCATGATTTTTAATGACCACCTTTTTCACGGTTATTTCTCCTTCCTCTATTATCAACGATGTTGGCTTCAAACTGATTGGTCAAGCATCTTTCCCTTCTTCTTGACTCTTAATTTAACAGACAATCAATAACGGAATCCATGCTAAGCTTTGCTTCTGGAGCAGGATTCTTGAGAGTGACAACTAAAGTGTCTCAAATCTCAAGTAATGAACTAAGAATTTGAATGTTTGCAACTCGTCGTTTATCTTAGTTTCTGTTTTCATCAATCGATTTGCAATAACTTTGAAGATATTTAGATGGTCGATCATGTTTTGATTGTCCGAGTACTCCAACTTCATCAGTCGACTAACAAGGTGTGCTTTATTTCTAGGCGTCTTCTTTTGAATCAATGATTCATGTTTTGTCCATAACTTATATATGCATTGGTGTAAGTTGATACATGATCAAACAATCTTCGATAATGTATTTTCGAATCATAGCTACTAATTTCCGCTTCTTCGTCTCTCAGTCCTTGTCGGACTTCTCTTCGAGTTTATCCTTCTGAGTGATTGGCTCATGGAAGTCTTTGCAATATAAATGGTATGCCATCACTGGCTTCCAATATATGTAGTTGTCAGTAATTATCTTGAACATATCACCATCATGGCTGATTTAACCTTCCATCTTCAGTTATAGAGGACAATAATTTCTTCAACCAATGTGACAAGTATCATACACTAGAATGATTTTGAGTCTGTGAGTAGTACCCCAAGGAAGTTCCCAACAAAGAGATGTGGGTCAATAGACACACTTAAGTACTAAATCTTTCCTTGTCGGAACTTTCCTATACATGCAATATATCATTACCTCACTTTATTTCTAGCAACAAGAATATTTGTTTTCTGATGTAGAAGATGAACCAATGTCGCAGTCATAGAGCATACAAAGAATTTTCTTGCATATACGACATCACAGAGTTCCACAACAACAGGTGTTCTGATACCACTATTGGGAAATGCCTACATAATTTCCCTCTTTCGTGAAAGTATGCATAATGTTCTGATATCACTAGTGTTCTGATACCACTATTGGGAAATGCCTGCACCAGGAGGAAACGTGAAATAACACACACTTAGGAAGACCTAACTATAATAATGAGTAAAGAAAAACCACGGGCTCCGTTGGCCTCTTAAACTCCACTATAATAATGGGAGTACAAATATTCACACTTAAGAAGACCTAACTATTAGGGTTAGTTGTCTTAACTCAAACGTTAGGGTTTTAGGAAGATGATATATTGCGGCGAAATTATTTACTAGAGATTCTTTTGACAAAATGGTTTTTTTTATTTTTTTATGTAGAAATCAACAGAAATATGTTTGTGTTTCTTGAATCTTAATCGTAGAAATGTTAGCTCCTTTGGTTGATGTCGGAGATAGTATTCCAAACTACATGATTTTTTGGTGTGACAGATCAAATGTTTGTCTTCACTATCGTTCAAACCCCCTAAGTTTTCATCTCCATTTATGCAATATTTCAAGGACGTTGTGTATCAAGTTTTAAGCACCTCAGTTTACATAGCCCATGTAAACTTGATTTACGTGGCCTACGTAAACTCGGTTAACGTAAATTATATGAACTTAGTCTATATATCAAGTTATCTTAATTTATGTAGAGCTGTATAATTTGCAAACTCGGTTTATATAACCTACGTAAATAATTTACCTTCAATGTTTTTAAAACAATACATACACATATGTTGTCTTATTTCACGTAAGGTTACAGTCATAGTTTTAAAACTCGGCTCGGCCATTGACTCGGCAGGGGTACTGGGTCGATGGGTCAATGGTCGAACCATTGGGTCATCGGTTGAACCGCATGACTGAACCGGATCAACTCGGAGGACTCGGTAAGATAACCCGATCTTGAGATTAAATTTATATAGATATTTAAGCGGATTAAATCTGATTTAATTGGTGACTGAATCACTTTAAAAACTATAAACCTACTAATTGTCAACTCATCAAAATTAACCATAATATGTGTTTTATATCCACACAAAATCATACCATATTTAAATAAATATTAAAAAATTATTTCAATTTTAATACAAATATTTAGAAAGAAACAATTTTATTAATATATGTATTTTAATTATACACTAATAAATTAGAAACATTAACGATATAGTATAATTTAAAATAAGAGTTAAATTAACTTTTTTTTATAAGAGTTAAATTTACAAATTGAATCATGTGACCAATGACCTAATGGTTGTGTTGTTTGCAACGAAGGAATGTTTTTATATTAGAAAATAAAATTAAATAAATTACAATTTTTTTTAACTAAAATAAATGAACAACTTGAAACATATATTTTAGTCAAAAAAGAATTGAAGTATACATTGTTTTTTTTCAAGGAGAATTGAAGCAAACATGAATAGTGTACCCGTTTCAAGAAAATAATAATAGTGTTGAGTATACCAAAAAAATAAAATAAATAAATAGTGGAATGCACAGTGAGCATTTTTGCATTGTTTCTGCACTAGAATGTTATATATATAAATGATGAAAAGTAATCACAAAACATCATGTTGGCTTGTTGGTTAAAGCTTGTTCTTTAGCTTATGGTTGCGCGTTCGAATCCCTCTCAAGCCAATTTTTTTAAAAAACTAAGTGGAAGTGCAGTCAAAGCAAAGCATTGACTCGGCCGGTTTTCTAAAACCGCCGGTTCACCGGGTTTGGCCGGTTCCGGCCGGTTTCACCGGTTCGACAACATAACCGATCCGTTGAGCAACTCGAACCGGTTACCCCACCGGTTTCAGGTTGGACCAGTCTGATCGGCCGGTCCGGTCTGGTTTTTAAAACTATGACCAAGCCAATGCGGTTTGGGTTGATGCGGTTTTTTCGACACAATTCAATTTTTTGTTTCCAACATTAAAATCAAGTTAAAAAGGTAAAACCACGACATATTTTCAGCAATATTTTTAATTTCATTCCACATTACAATTTCATTTTCACCAAACAACGTAAACTAAATTAAAAACATGGACAAAAAGTAATTCTATTATGTATGAAATTTAAAAAACAAAGATTTTATCATTCTCTAAAAATTCAAGTAGCACATAAATACATTTTTAAAATAAAAAGCAAAGAAGAAACTTAACAAGAGAAAAAAAAAATCATTTTATTAAAATTTCTATGAATACTGGTCTAGGTGCAAGAGATTTAATTAGTGTTTTTCTCATGTTGTGATTTGGTATGGTTTGGACAATTTTTCTATTAGATAGATTTGTTCGGTTTTCAACACCATTATTTAGAAGAGGGATAGTTTCACCTTATAAATCAATTTTATAGGTGGGCCCAACCCAATTTATACAAACGATAAAATTCTTTTTTTAGTTGACATCAACTTAATTTATGCGGAAGTGCATTAATATTTATTAACACTACTAGTCAAAAACTAAAATTAGTACAATGTTGAAATGTTGTTAACATATAAATGATGTCTTAGTCAAAAATGTGATTCTGTAATCTCAACGAGAACGATCAAATCTTTTAAAACACTTGTAAAATTATTGTCGATTAATATCATTTAAATTAGTGATATTATCTTTTTCTCAAGTTTTTTTAAAATAAAATTATATATTTGGAGTTTTTAATCAATTCACGTCCGTGGATAGGAATTAATCTGCAACTTGGAAGCTTTGACAAAGTTATTGGGAAGAAAACTTCATGGCTAAGGAAAAGTTAGAAATTAATATGAAACTAAAGAAACAATATAAAGTAAACTACTCCTTAGTCAGCAAATAAGTCAAAATCAGAAAATGTGGGGCATCAATAGTAAGATTTCATTAAATTTAACAATTTTTTAAAGTTAAATATATCATTTTTCACTATTTCTCAATACAATATTTCTAAATTTATCCTCTGAATCAATGTCCGAAGAACACTCTTTAGTATTTCTCTCAAAAAAAAATTTGAACAAGCGTGTTTCCCTTATAATTATATAAGTCACTTTAAAAAAAATGTCTCCTATAATTTGGGTTGGATCCAGAAATGTATCGAGTAGTTTGTTAGATTTTTTTATAAATTGTAGATAAAACTAACAATAATGTTTTTGACAGAAATATAAAATGAATATTTTAACATGTTTTTTTTTTACAAGTTAAAATAAAATATACTAACACCAGATTATCTTTCCGGCACAAGAAGTACACAAGAAGACAACATCAATAAAAGTTATTTACAACATACCATCTTTGAGGAGAAAAAATCAAGTTAAAAGTTAAGTGATTAATTTCATAAACATCAAAAGATTAATCCACCAATGATTAGGATCAAATACTAAATATGGATTATGAGTCTTCATCCATGAAAATGACAATAATTTAACTTGCTACAATGTTGTTTGTTCTTATAAGCATACTGCAGTGTTATATATGTATGATACTGTAGCATGCTATTTGTAGCTGGCCTTTTTTTCTTCTTATGTTACAATGAAGATTCCTCTTCTTGATATAGTTTGTCTGCTGAATACCTTTTTATGTGTGCAAAGTGAGCATTTTTTAGATTTCTAAAAGTTTATGAGAGAATAAGAGATATGGCTTAAATAGAATACAATGCATATATATAGATTTCTATTATGATTCAGATACCAAGAACCTGTATTTATACATGAGAGACTGTTCTTAACTAACAGTACTAGTTATGGAGTTATTTAAGTTATACGATAGCTTAGAATTTACAGCTAAACAAGTACTAACTATGTTGAGTTACATTCCAGAAACTAGACTCTCATGCTTCCTTGTATCTTTTTGAAATGGGCTCTTAGTGGTGTTCAATTTTACTTTCAACCTTATGTGCAAATAGCCTCAGCATTTGGCTATAGTACTGACCACATTTCTATTATGCTTTTGAAGTTAGAGTGATCCATATAATGTTTACAGTCAAGCAAGTTCAAAACAATCATGTCTTAACTTTTTCACTTTTATTCTTAGGCCCAAAGCACAGTGAAATTAGAATTCCAGAGGAACTAGAGAAGGATGTGCATATCATATGACTAATGATTTAAAGTGTAATTTGCAAATAAATTTTAAATTCGAGGAGGAGATTTGCACATAAGTTTTAAATTTGAGGGGGTGTTTGCTACAAAAGTTTTAAATTTGAGGGGAGAATTTGCATATAAATGTTAAATTTCAGGGGGATATTTGCCCATTTTTATAATCAAACAAATTTTTAACAAAAAAAAAAAACAAAAAAATTGTTAATTACCGCCATATGAAGTGGCATAATATTCAGTCCAGATGGAGGTGCCACGTGTACAGTTAATTGCCACGTCATAGGGGTTAACAGCTAAAACTAACGGAGGGGGTAATTGATTAACGATCGACAATTACAAGGAAGTTTTTGAAGTTTCTTAAAAATCAGGGGGGGTTTTGGCGAAAGTTACAATTTCAAGGGCGGTCTTTTGTCTATTCACTCTATCATTAATCACTGCACTTTCAACATTTTTTTATATTAGTCCATGCACTTTGTTATTGGTACTTGAATTTTTTTTATATCAAAAAATGGTGAAATTGCAGAGACTAATGATATTTTGAAGTAAAAAATAATGAATAAAATAATAATTAAAAAGTTGATTTTTTTGTCTTTTAGTGTGTCATGTGGCGTCAAATGATTAGTCTTGTGGCACACCGTCAGTTTTGACTTTTTTTAACTGAAAATTAATTAAAGCCAAAAAATTTACAAAGTGCAGGAACCAATACCAAACAAAAAAACGTGTAGGGACCAATGCCACAAAGACTTTTTTTTTTTTTTTAGAAAGCTCACAAAGACTATATTCTCTCATTTTTGATCGAGAAAAAAAAAACTAAAACCTGCCCCCTATCTTTCTTTTTATCCTTAAAGTTTAAAAGCTTCTTTTTTTGGTGGTGAAAAGTGTAAAAGCTTCTAAAAGGTTTGCAAAAACGCTAACATATTTCTTTCTACATGAACCAGCTATTTCCATCATTTTCTTACTTTGAAGAAGCAATTGGTAGCTTCAAAACAATCTCTTCAAATTCAATAAACCGTGCCTTATACCCACTTGCCACGTGATATATATGCATAATCCTTATCATACATGTCTAGGCAATTGGAAATATGTGTTCATATTATATTTTTATCTTTTTTTAGGATAATGAAATTAAAAATAAACAAAAGCAAGTCATGGAAAAAAAAATTATAAACAAAAACTATGACAATATAATGAGACTAAAATAAATTTGGTAAAAAAATTGAGGCAATCAAATTTAGGGAGGGATTTTCTTAATCCTCAATTTAATTTTGAATGTACCCATAAGAAAACATAAATTTTGTAAACCATATAGTTTTTTTAGAAAAATGTGAGGTGTATAAAATTCCTCCTACAAATCTAATATCTTGACTTCTGGGTAGTATGTGGGCCTAAGTGATAATACCCACCCCACCAAGTTTTCTGAAAAGACAAGTCGAGTGGAGGAAGATTGTTGTTAACACTAAAAGATTTGCTATCATACACTTAAAAATGATCAAAATACTTCTAATTGCAGTTAAGTGTCGTTCGCTCCAGAAGAAAAATTAAACAACAAGCGATAGTTAATTATCGTTGAAGGTATTGAAGATCATTTTCAGGTATGTGATAGAAATCTTTGAAGTCTAAAAGCAATCTTTCAAGTGGAGACACTCACTTCAGTGTAGTAGATTAAGGTGAAAAAAGCCCAAAATCTTGTCTAGAATAGTACTACTAACTCCTTAATCCTTATCCAGTGTATGCTACTTCAGTACTTTGTATCATTCCAGAGAAAGTGTTTTTTACTTTGTCGTGCATGCTATTTTGGAATTATTTCAGTGTGTGTTAACTTTTTCAAATGACGTTTGGTCCACATAACTAATACTAGCAAGTACTCTTATCTTATGACTTTTTTCAATGTAGAAAAACAATTAATACCGAAAATGGAGTAGCTTTTTAAACAATAATTATGTATATTTGACATCGAGGAATAATTCCACCTCCCTTTCCCAATTTCACTTGAAATATATTCACCTCTCTAATTTAATTAATTTTCTTCCTCTTTTTAAGTAGTACAAAAGGGCATCAGTTAACAAAGAACAAAACAAAATCCGGAAATAGTACATAAATATTTTACGAGGATATACGAGGGAGGTGACATACTTGACCAAGGCATTACCTACTTGGTTGACTTCATTTATTAAGATGCTTCCATATATTAAGCTTTGAATACTTTGAAGTTGACATAACTTAATTCTTTAACATTTTGTTGCATCCACTACACCACTCTGATTAACTTAATCTTTTCTCATATGCAACTTGTTGATGTTGAGGATGATGAAGAGTGAAAATTAAGAATTGACAAAACTCGTATATAAATTATTTCATTGAATTTGAATCTTGTAATAGAGAAGAGAAACTGCCTTCTAAGTTTTATATATAGAACAACATTGAAATTGCCTAAAAAAACATTGAAAACAATAAGGGAATTAACTATTAAGTGATCCCTTTGTTCCATATTAGCAGACAATACGGTTTTTTTTAAAAATAAAAAATAAAAATAGATGACTCCAAAAGTATTGAGTTTGATTTGTATTGAAGCATAACACAGAAGCATTGGAATCAAGCTTGCTACATGACAAGGAAGAAGAACACCATTACACTTCACTTACTTGCAACTCAAGCTATCAAAGCTTAAGCTAGATTTTAGTTAGAAAAGCTGTTACAACTAGTTCCCTGATTTGTAGGAAACTTAGTTATCATCCTATGAGATTCAGTTTGCAGTAGCTTATCATGCTCTCTCATAAAATCACTATAAAGAATTGTAATGGCTTCATTCACAAGTTAATAAAAAAATTATGATTCATGGGTAAACGTTTTCTCTCATTTTCTCTTATTTTTTTATCCTTTCTATTGGTTCTTAATTCTCTCAACAATTTGAATTCATTGTTAGTGTGTAAAAAAGTATACACGCAAATAACAATTAATCATGACTATATATATTTTTTTAGAAGTGCTTATAATGACGCAATTGATAGTATAAAGTACAAATTCTTTATATTGATAGTGCATAATTAATAAATTCTTACTACTATTTTACTAAATTGTCTCTATACACTATTGGAATTTTCACCATATATAGTAAACAAAATTATTTTGGGGTCTCACCAGGCTAGTTGAAAAAATAAAAAATGGGGGTGATGCACACAACACTTATTTAAGAGGTAAATCTAGAGTTAAAAAAATCATTGAAACCCCAAAATGACATTTAATAGAAAATATTTTCAAGAAACGCAAAGTATAGGTGAATAATTTACGGTCAAGATTACTCCATCTTCTTTTTTTTATCAAACGAAGATTACTCCATCTAATTATGCAAATAGGATACTCCCAATTAATTTGAGCTAATAAGCGATATATATTGAGAAAAACTAATAAGCGATATTTTTTAATGTTGAAGATCTATAGAAAATGGTTTGTTTCTTAGATTTCAATTATATTAATTAACAAGGAACCAAGTAGAATATGATATACTCCTATTGTAACAAATCTTGGTGTTTCTAGGCTACTGGTCCATTCAGAATATGAAAAGCCATGCAATTTAGGGGAACAAGTTTGCTGGAAATAATAGGCATTTGATAGGAGAAGCTTTGAAGTATTTGAGGATATGTGACTTAAATGTAGGACAACAAAGGAGAATCATGAGGTCATCATGTCTGGTTGCTGTTAAGAATGGTATGATAGAAGTGTGCCTTGATCGACTTGTAGTTTGGTTGTAGGTTGAATTAATGGTGTGCTAGATGGCTTGGCAGCAAAGTATCAAATGATTTCCAATGTCTCAAGAGTATAATTATTTTCTTTGATATATAAGATTCCTATTTTAAAATTTGTAATTGTTCAAAAGCATCACATTTCACATGATGAAATAAAGATTGAAAATGTGTCTCAGGCAAGTCCTTAACATTTAATCTAGTTTTAACTCAACCAAAATTCTAATTCTAATATGAAATGGGAGCTTATCAAAGATGCATTGGATCATCTCGTATTGGGTCAACTCTATCAAACAACTTAAATCACGCTCCAAATATAGTCTTTGGAGAAAGTGTGTTTATTGCAACTCTCACATTACAACCCGATCGTATAAGATTGAATTAAGTTGCCTAAATTCTAATAGCACCTCCAATGGTGAACTCTCCCAATTGTTATTTTGCGAGTCTCATTATGCCACATCATTTTGAAGCAACTCACTTATTTTACACTTCAACCGTGAACATTAAAAGAACTCATATTGGGTCCAACACTTTCATCTCAAATATTAATATTTTATCAATATTTAATTTTATCACAACTCATATTTTATCAACCGTGATAATTCTGTTGTTATTTTAATCAAAGTAACCAAGATAAAAGTTGCTTCTGAAAGCAACAATCATTACACGTATGTCGAACTCCAGTGGTGAACCTGTGAAAATGTTGTGATTTTGGCATTACACCTGGCGGACGAAACTTGAAAAGATGCCGCTGGAGTTGCTCTAAGAGCAATCTTAACATAAGAAGAATGTGAGTTGCTCACTAAATTTTATTCTTAGTTTTGTGTCAATATACAACTTTACAGATTTGGTTTCATCAGAATAATTTCATGCCAAAACAATATCATCAGCACATTTAAGTAAAATAGTGAGATTAGATCATGAACCATGATCATTGTGATGACACGGCGAAGGGAGATCAAGAGTCATGTAGAACTCTTCATATAAGTTGAAATCTAATTGTTCAATATTCCAACCTTCGTTAGCTTCCAAAGAAACAAAAACTAGATCAGCAACCAATTATGATCCTTCATTCATAGCTTGCTTCCAACAATCATACTTAGATGCATGGATTAAAGTTTAGGTTCAGGATGGACTTAGGCCGCAGAAACAACACAACCACTATGCAAACGAATCTTTGTCTCATTTTAAGGACTTTAATACCTCTTAACCATTGCAACCTTACAAATGTATTCTGGAAAATCTATCACATGGGAGAGATGTTAATGTATGGAAAATTGTTGTTTATGCACCCATGGTTTGCTCTCATGCACTCTGAACTGACGAAAATACCCAGTGACAGTTAACTACCGTGAACGGTAGTTAACTGCCGTTCACTCACCAGTAGCGGCAGTTAGTGGTACGAAGCAATGACTGTCACCATGCCCAATTACTTGAAGGATTTTTTTTTGTTTTGAAGGAAGTACTTGAAGGATTTTGTTCCTCCTTAAGAAGCATAAAAAAGGATCCTAGCATATTCCACTTATTTGCTTGCTTAGTTGTCTCTTATCATATTTATGAGAGGCCATGTGCTTTTGCCTCCTATTATATGTGAGACTGAGTTGGATATATACTAGATCCTTCCAATCATTAGTGATATAGTACTATAAAATTTGGGGATATTTTTCAGAACAAAGGTTGGTGAAAAGGAACTCCCTAATCTCATTGATGCCTTCAGCATCGTGATTTGTGTCTGTTATTTGGGCTTTCTGCATATTCTCTTCTAATACATCTCTTTATAATCTTAAAATTGAAAACAAGAAAATCAAACCCCTCTCAAATTTCCTAATGCAGCAACAAGCACCCAATATTTAGTTTGTTACTTGTATGTTTACAACTGTTAGCTGTAGTTATATAACTGGTGAATCTACAAGAACCTTGACAAGCTAACTAGTATCCACCATAAAACTCCTATTTGTTTCACAAGGACTTCTAGATATCTTTATTAAAATTGGGTCTAAAACATCATCACCAATAGATATATGTGCGGTTTAACATTCGGACACAAATATCAGGCGAGACTTCACACTGAATAATAACAATCAGACATTTCAAGAATCCAATGTGAAAAAAGTCATGCATAGGAATGACAAACTACTAAGGTAACATAATCCAATAGCAGATATAAGAAACAACAATGCAAGCCAACATACAGAAACAAATAGATGGGTGCAGATCTACTTTAAACCATGTACTAAATTCCCACTACCCTTCGCTCTGTTGTCCAAATTGGGATCTCCATTCTCTCCACATCCAGCTCGATACTAAAATCCCTCAAAACAAGCTAATTACAAAGGATAGAGGAATACTACTAAACACACTTATGCATCATATACCATATTGCATAAGCAAGAACAATCATTTTAGTAATATCTTTTATTCATAAGCATGCTCTTGCTCCTCTTCCTCGTCATCCTCATATTCTCCTTCTTCATCAGCAGTGGCATCCTGGTACTGCTGGTACTCAGACACAAGGTCGTTCATGTTGCTCTCAGCTTCTGTGAATTCCATTTCATCCATGCCTTCACCGGTGTACCAATGCAAGAAAGCCTTCCTCCTAAACATAGCAGTAAATTGCTCGCTCACCCTCCTAAACATTTCCTGAATTGAGGTTGAGTTACCAATAAAGGTGGAGGCCATGGAGAGACCTCTAGGAGCAATGTCACAAACACTTGACTTAACATTGTTGGGGATCCACTCAACAAAGTAGGAAGAGTTCTTGTTCTGGACATTTATCATTTGCTCATCCACCTCTTTGGTGCTCATCTTACCCCTGAACATGGCAGACGCAGTGAGGTATCGACCGTGCCTAGGATCAGCAGCACACATCATGTTTTTGGAATCCCACATCTGCTGGGTGAGTTCTGGAACAGTCAATGCACGGTATTGCTGAGAGCCACGGGATGTGAGAGGAGCAAAACCAACCATGAAGAAGTGCAAACGAGGGAATGGGATGAGATTCACAGCCAGTTTCCGGAGATCAGAGTTGAGTTGACCCGGGAATCGAAGGCAGCAAGTCACTCCACTCATGGTTGCTGAGATCAAGTGGTTCAAGTCACCAACTGCAGCAAACAATCACACATTTTCAGTAATAGCAAACAGCATCAACTACAGGACTAAGTTACCCAATTTGTAAACAATCAAATTCATTCAAACATAAAAAATTAGTCGATTTAATTTAGGAAAGCAATTTGACTGAAAAGTGATCAATGAGAAAACAATTTCCATTAGTAGTTAGGAATCACCATAATTGAACTAGAAAAATGATATAGATAAATGAATCATTAACATCAAAGCACGATAGTCACATGATGCATTCATATTCGTATCAAGTGATGGACAATTGCCAAAGGAATTTAGAAATTAGATCCCAAAGTGTAAATATAAGTTTAATTAAAAGAGATCAGTAATAACATAATAACTATAATTAAATGCCCACTAACCAGATCACTAAACTGAGTACATCTAAATTGTCAAATTAATCTTGTAAAACATAATAACATTAAAATGGAAATCATAGTATTTGTAGTAAAATTCCTTAAACATCTAGAATCAGTCAAGTCAATTTCTCAACAAGTATATCTCAATGTCATTCAATACTCAAATCCCAAAATAGAAAACTAATTAGACTAAACAAATGCATACTCCCATTTTCAAAGCCATTTGACTAATTTGACTAATTCAAACGCATATAATTATAAACCCAGTTTCAAAGTCAAGAATCACCATAACTAACCACAAACACTGATCTAACTAATCACTCTTCAAATCAAACAAATCAATGAACAATTAACATGTTACTAATCTAGCTAAGCGATGAAAAACACATAATAGATCGAGATGTGTAAAATTCAAACAATACTCACAGCTAGGAGTGGTCAATTTAAGTGTTCTGAAGCAGATATCGTACAAAGCCTCATTATCAAGAACCATACACTCATCAGCATTCTCAACCAACTGATGAACAGAAAGAGTAGCATTATAAGGTTCAACAACAGTATCAGAAACCTTCGGGGAAGGAAACACTGAAAACGTCAACATCATCCTATCAGGATATTCCTCTCTAATCTTCGAAATCAACAAAGTTCCCATTCCAGATCCCGTTCCTCCTCCCAACGAATGACACACCTGAAACCCTACAAATCACAAAATACAAAATTAGTAACCGCCATAACAGAATCAAGATTTCAACAAGTGTACTAAATCGCGAAAGTAATAGACTATACCTTGAAGACAATCACAATTCTCAGCTTCTTTACGAACAACATCGAGAACTGAATCAATAAGTTCAGCGCCTTCAGTGTAATGACCTTTCGCCCAATTGTTACCGGCACCGGACTGACCGAAAACGAAGTTATCAGGACGGAAGATCTGACCGTAAGGACCGGTGCGGACACTGTCCATAGTACCAGGCTCCAAGTCCATGAGGACGGCGCGTGGAACAAACCTTCCACATGAAGCTTCGTTGTAGTAGACGTTGACGCGCTCAAGTTGTAGATCTGAGTTTCCGACGTATCTTCCGGTTGGATCTATGCCGTGCTCGTCGCAAACTACTTCCCAGAATTTTGAACCGATCTGGTTCCCGCATTGTCCTCCTTGAACATGAAGAATTTCTCTCATTTTGTTTCCTGTGATTTGAACACTGAAACGGTTAATTGATGAGACAATGATGAAACTAGATCTGGATCTAGAGAGAGAAAGTGAAAAAACCTGTGATAGTGATTGTGATGAAGATGAGTGAAGAGCGAGAGAGTGACGAGTTTGGATGGGAAAATGGTTGAGCGGGATTTTTATAGCGAGAGAGAGTGAAAGTGTGGACAAATATATTGGTTCCCTCGCTTTGTGATCACAACTGATATGGATCGTTGGATGGAGACCTTTCGATGCTGGAGATTCAATTGTTTCATTATTTAAATTTTGACTTATTGAAGCAAAGAAATTCAGATGGGACGGATATGCCCTTGCGTTCAATCACGAAATGCTCCTTCTTCGGTAGATTCATTTTTAGGCTAAAATATGTATGTTTCCTTTTTTATAAAAAATTCCCTGCAAATTTTTTTTTTTTTAAAATAGTTTTTGACCCTACTTTTGTGGTGATTTGTCACTTTTGTGCATGCAAGGCATATGATGATTGTATCCATTTTGTAGGAAAAAGTTCATGCAAAATATTTTGTTTTTTAAAATAGTTTCTACAATGAGACAAATCATCACAAAAGTGGAGATCATGGACTATTTTAAAAAACAAAAAATTTTGCAGGGATTTTTTCTAATTTTTTTTAGATAAACAAAACAAACATATTTGCAAGGAAAAAAACAATATTTTATTGAAGAGATGAGAGGATCTACGAAAAAGAAGATCATAAGGAATCAGAATGTTTTGGACGTGGTAACTGCTTGAGTTGTAAAGTCTATGTCAGGGACACAAGACATGTGATTCCTTTCCGAGTTTTCTTCTTTGTTTTTAAAGCTAGTGATGCATTATAAATGATCATCATCAAAATACTCTCTCCTATCTCATTTATAAACAACATTTCATTTCAGTGTTTGTTTTGTAAAACATAAAACTTAGTTTATGGTTTATAGCTTGTAAGATTGTATGATTAAAATAGATTTGTGTGGTAATTGTCATTTTTACAAAAGCTTATATCTTATTTTTATTAGTTTATGACAGGTTTTTGATAAATTAATTTAAGTAGTTTGTAGCTAAAAGTTTATAGCTTATACATTTTTATCTTCATTATAGCCCTACAGTCCTAATTGAAAAAAATAAATATTAATTAAATACGTATATTTTTATGTCATTTTGTATTTATAAGTTACTTTAACCGTTAAGTTTATCAAACGCAGCAAATGCAATGCAATAAACTACTTTATCTGCTATTAATTTATAGGCTAACTTATAAATCATTCGATATAAGCTCATCCGTTATTTTGAAAGAATGAGTTCATCCGTTATAAACAAGATGATTAGCTATCCGCAAATTTTGTTTACTAGATAAAGTTTTATCTAAAAAGTGATTTTTGCTTATAATTGGAAACGGAGGCGGTAAATAAAAATAAATTGCTAACTGATCTTTTTCAGAATAAAATAAAAATAAATAATAAATTGCTAAACTGATCTTTATCAGAATAAAAATAAAAATAAATAAATAAAAATGGCTAATTGATTTTGGGTTTAGAATGTTATTATATAAATTGGGAGTGAGATATTTTCTAAAATTGTAAGTTTTGGAAAAAGAATTCATGTTAAAAAAAATAGGCAAAGATTTAATGTTATTTATTTTACAAGGATGCGACTCATTAGACAATCATGTATTTTGATTTGAATCTTGTTCTTGATGTGTGAACATTATGAAAAGTTTCAAGATCCAATTCATTTCGTTAAAATGGTGTGGTATTCGTCCTTTTGAGCTTAACTTAGTAGGGATTGGGGTTCGAACCTGAACTTCATATTTCTCCACATTTAAAATGTGTGAGCTCTAGTCATTAAGCTACTAAAAACACAATTAGTGTGGTACATAAAACAGAGCATGCAAATCCAACTATGCCAACGTTAGTTTCTGATTATGTTTATTTAAGGGTTTACTTGATCAAGCAAATGTATAAGCTGATGCTACAAATTGGCCAAAGCCAAAATGTTCTTTTTAGGTAATGTGTTCAATCATATTGTAAATCTTTGTCGTCAGTCCAAAACCAAAATGATGAGAGTACTACTAGATGCATTGGTATATTTGATAATAAAACGTGAATCATGTCATATAATTTAGTTAAAATGTCATCTTCATGTGAAAATCAAATCGGAGGGTAAGGAATATACAAAACCAGCTGGCATTGCGTTACAAGTTACAACTAACCCAAGTATCTTTATTTTTTTTAGCAAACTAACCCCAATTATCTATAATCTAATTCAAGTGATGATCATCAAAGCAAATGTCTAAATAAATTAATCATTAACATCAAAGCACCTCAGTCAAATGATGAACAATTAACCAATTATCTAAATAAAGTGATACCATGCATCAATATAATGCATCACACATGTGAATATTCTTTATTTACTCGGTAGAAACATAATGGATTATGTTTGTAATTGCAACTCGATTTATAGCTTTATTGACATTGCTACGCAGGGATCAGAATTCGATTATTGTGAGGAAAAAAAAAAAAAAAAAAAACTAAGAAAAGAAAATGCC
>Ga0228711_1002555_pt1 | contig 28080 bp, 9 predicted proteins | sample MedpolnodulmetaG_2_FD_177996 | JGI IMG/M metagenome (GOLD analysis project Ga0228711, IMG submission 177996) | Root nodule microbial communities from Medicago polymorpha collected in Santa Monica, California, United States - brown nodules | ecosystem: Host-associated > Plants > Roots > Nodule... | reverse complement strand
AAAATTTTATATATATAATATATATATATATATATATATATATATATATATATATATATATATATATATATTATTATATGACCTTCAAATTTAAATAGAAAACTTTTGTTTTCCTCCCACACCTATTACTTACCGTTCAAAAATAAAAATAAATTATAATGACATTTTCATTTCATAAAATCAAATTACAGAAATACCAAATAATTATTATCAAGATCACTCGGTAGGTGACAAAATATTGAAGAATCTATTAGCTTTAATTTTAGCCAACTAAGATAATATTTTTTTTCTCTCTGTTGGGTTTACTTCTTGTTATGAACAAGACTCATGAAGTTGAGATATCTTATAGTGATGGTGGATTGATGAAAGATATTATATGTGAATGGATGTTGTTGGTTAAAATATGAGGGGGTAAACCAAGTTGTTTGGGCTCCAGTGGCAAGGAGCTCCTTCCAAGGACGTACCCGGGGAATACCGGGTTCGATTTCTAGGGGGAACAACACTTGGCCAGTGCGCATGCCTCTACGCACGAGCCGGATTAGTCGCCCACCTTTGGTGGGTCGAAAACCGGTGTGAAAGGCAAAAAAAATAAAAATATGAGGGGGTAGGTGAAGTTTGAAGGTGGGTGTTTACCTAAGAATACTTTGACACTCAAGTTAGAATAAGCTCGAGGTGGGTGATGGGGTAATACTAAGGTAGGTCCTCTTATTGAAACAGAAGATCATACATTTCAAGAGATTCCAAGTATACCTCAGTACATAACCCAAAAACCTATCTCAAACTTATACTCACTTTAGCGTCAAAGTCTTTGGAGGTACTCCACCACCATTAGACTTTACCTCAACCTCAAATTATGGCCAAGAACCTTCATTCACAAGACATTCCATTGATCCTCCATCACCGTAAGATCTCTCATCTTCATGAGTTTCATTCGAAACAAGAAGAAAAACGAAAATCCACAGAAAATATTATCTAAACAGACAAAAAAAATACACAAAATATATTATCTAAACTGACCAAAGAAATTATGGAAATAGCTATACTGATATTTTATTAACCTATTCTTGTTCTTTATTTCAGTTGGAAGGCCATTGGTAAATAAAATTCTGCCAATATTCACAATAAACTCTTTCTAATCTAGTTGGATATCATTATGAAAAATTGTTTTTGTGAATGGTACATTATAAGTGTGAGATGAAAACAATATTCTTAATAGAAAATTTAAAGTCATGTAAATCTTCAATTGTGATAGCATGAACATATGTATGAAAAGAAATACATTGCATAAGAACTTTTGTCCCCAAGAGGCAACTTCTGGAGACTAAACTTCTTGTGAAATATATTTCCATTCATTTACATATGTTTATCCTGTTATGTACGATGCAAGAGTTACATGTCCTTCACATTTCTATAAAAAAAATGTTTCCTTCCATACCAACTTTGTACGATTCATAAATACAATTTATTCAGAGTGTTATTTTCACATCATAAAATGAAGTTGAACAAGTAAAAAATTATATATTATTTAAGTCACTAGGGAAGTAAAAAAAACTATTAGAGAGGTTGTCACAAATCACTTGGCCAACCAAAATGAGTATTTTAAGTTACAATGTGATTTTTGTTCTCGACTCTTTATAAGAAACTTTTTAAGCGTTTTGTAAATCTATTCCTATAAATCTATGTTTTCGTATTTTCATTTCCATTAAATCATTTGCTGATCCACATGAATACTTCATGTTCTATATGGCTAGATGGTTACCAAGCTAGAGGGGGGGTGAATAGCTTTTTAAAAGATTTTCCGGAGATTTAATAAAAACGGATTTTAATAAAATTGACTATTGGAATTTTACTCGGACAATCACAATCAATGAATCAACAAGAAGCAAATATATGTGGAATAAAATTTTATCTAGAATTGAGAGATTCACGATACAAATCTTTTTATACAATCAAATATCAATAAACCTTGAACAAGGTACAAAACAATACACAATTTCAAACCAAACCTATGTGAACAAAATTACTAAGCTATCAAATCAAAAACACAATGCAAGTGTAATTGAAGAATTGATTAGACCTTGCAATCAATTGATCTAAGCAATTTTGTGTAAAACCTAACTCAATGAATTAGGTTAATTTTCAACGAAAAGCAACTTAGATCAACACTAACAATTAACCTATCAATTATTCAATTAATCAAAAGCAATATCAAAAAGTAAAAAGGATAGGGGGAGAGAGAGAGAGAGAGAGAGAACACCGATGTTTATAGTAGTTCACCCTTTTTCGTCCTCGCTAAGGGCTACGTCTACTCTACTTGATGAAGTACACCTTCACCAAGGTCATCCACTATGTAACAAATGTTGATTACAATGTTTACAAGAGTTCCTTCAAATTAAAGCCCTAATTCTTCAACTCCTGTGTAAAACACTCCCCCAAACTTCAAGTACCCCTTGAATTTGGTGCTTCTTGAATCTTCGGATCCTTGAATTACCCGTGCACTCCTTCGAACTCTTCACTCGAGTCTTCAATGCTACGTCTGGCAAACGAACCCCCTTCGACTTCAAGAACGGTTAGAAAGACCCCAAGTCCTTTGGAGGTGGAATGAGATTATTCACTTCCTTTGAAGCCTTGATTAAGCCCAATCAATCTTCTTGAGAAAACCAACGTACAATCCCTACTAGCACCCTAGAGAATATATACACTCAAAGAACAAAGTGATTCTAAGAAAAAGTGTTTTATCTTGAAGAATGTATGAACAATGAGTTTTTGAGACCTAGAGAGAATAGATGCAAATGATTCAATAATTTTGGAGATAGTGAAGATAAGTGTATATATAGTAAGGGGTGAAAAGACTCAATTTTCGCACAAAATTAACAGATTGAATTGATTCACTAAATTCTTGAATCAATTCAGACAACAAATAAACAAACCAGAGAAGCATGAAGAATGAAACGATTCAATACATATGTGAATCGATTCAAGTGATCCCAGAATGAAGATTGATATGATTCAAGTTTCGTATGAATCGATTCAAGGTAAGTCAGAGAGTTTTGTGAGACGATTCATACATGAATCGATTCAAGTAGATGTGAACCGATTCATATGAAGTCAGAGACTTCATTGAATCGATTCAGACTGTAATGAGTCGATTCAAACTGATCCACAATGATTTTTGACACTTTTTTCCAAAGGACACAAAACACCAAAACCAAACCACATAGATTTCAGGGTGCTTTAACATGCTAGCTATAAGACAATCATCAAAACGATAAATTAGGCTAAACTAAGATAAGGAACATCATCAAAAATATAAATTAAACAGTGTAGTCTTCAATAGTTTCATAAAATATCCTAGTTAAGTCAACTAAAATAATCATTGACATTGTAAGAAAAAAATAATCATTGACTTTCAAAGTTGAGAATTATAAAATCGTGATTCACACCTTTAGCACAATAATATGATCTATTTTATAATATAAAAAATGATACAATAATTTAAATATAGGTTTATTATCATATCATCTTTTAAATTATTGAATGATACTCGCATTTAACAATGAATTAAGGATACAAATTTGCTTTCAAAAAATATTATATTTTAAAATTGTGAAGCCCTATATTGAAATTGCTTTTCATTATTTTAAAATATCTTAATAGTGGCTAAATAAAAAATGATGGCAGTTTAATCTTCCTGAAGAAGTTAAATTTATAGAACAATATGTGTACCTCACATAATTAGGAAAAATAATGAAGGATAAAGGTAAAAAATACATATAATGTAAAAACTTACCAGTACTCAATGAAGAACCCGAAACATCATTTGATAATATGTATACTTTTCTTAATCAAATTTAATCAGTAAATTCACAAATGATTGTGATTCGTGTCAGTGATAAAAAAAATTAATAGACCAAATCATAAAATAAATAGAAGAAAACATTACAAATTTCCATGATCTATATTTTGTTACCTTGGTAGTTGATATACTGTACAAAAAACGATGTAAGGTTAAACATGAGAAAATAAAAAAATCTGAAAGAAATGATACAATAAATAATAGAATAAAATGAATAACATGAATTTCTCGTGTATATCATGTATTGAGTAGAAAAAATATATGATTTACTGTTAGATAACAAAGGGATAATTTTCTATGTCAACACAACAAGGATAAAGAAAAGAGTGTGATCGATGGAGATTTGGTATGTGGTTATCTGAATGATATTTGGTATTATGTTAAGTTTTAACATTATAAAACTCTTTCCTCAAAAAACAAAAAACATTATAAAACTCTTTAATATTGGACATTAAAGGTGATGAACCATGTCCCTCAAAGGTGCAGGTGTAAATAACAATTTTATAATAATTTTTCATTTGGTTCATACATAAGTTTTATATTCAATATTTGATTAAAGCACTTTCTAGTTTTGATTATGTAGGTTCTTGGATGAACCTTTATCAATAACATCCTTATTTGGATGCTATGTCCCTCAAAATATCTTTTATTATTAATTTTTAAATTCAGAATATTAAATTAAAAAAGAAGAAAAATTTCTTGATTTTTTTATTTCAGAATATTAATTTAAACAATTCATAAAATTTCCCCATAATTTAAACCTTTAAAATTATTCAAGTTAAAAAAAATCTAGCAAATTTTAAACATGTTTACTTTAAATATCATTTTAAAAGGGAAATTTAGAATCAGTGAGTGGCGGTATAGGCGTGAAAAGTAAAAAGACTTTGTCACAATGGATAGTAGGTCCATTAACTAGCTTGGGCCTAACTTCAAAAAATCATGTAACTGCATTAGTAAAAACAAAGGAAAATTGCTCTTCACCCATCAAGTTTAGCTCACTCTCTGCCGAACTACCCAAAATACCTCTACGTGAGTTAACTCAAGTACCGTTTGGCCAGGCTCTTTTACGGTCTAAAAGCTACTTTAAAACAAAGTTAAAATAAAGCTCTATAAGAAAGAAGCTAAAGTTGTTTGGTTTCTTTATTATTTTTAGTTTTAAAGTTATTTTTAAGTTAAAAGTTGTTTGGCAAAAAATTGTAAACTTTGAATTTATTATTTTTTTAGTGGTGTCCGGGTTCGAACTCCGGACCTTGCATATATTTATGCATTGTACCTATCAACCAAGTTAAGCTCACGAAGAGAAAACTTTGAATTTATTATGAATTAACATAATAAATAAAAAACTTTGAAAATATTTTTTGAAGGGAAAAAATGTTTAAAATATAAAAGATATTTTTTTACAATTACTATATTTACTCAATGATGTTTATTTTGTGTAACATGAATACAAATTCGTATCATCATATAAAGGAATTTTTTTGTGGTGGTCGGGGTTTGAACCATCCCTACCAACCGAGCTAAGCTCACGAGGACATATAAAGGACTTGTTAGATATTTAAATAGGACAAATAATTTAGGGAGGCTCAAATAATAGCATAAATAATATCAAAATAGTTGGTTTTTTCTTTTTCAATTATACTCTATAACAAATTTCGTTATAAGAATACCATATTTTTGGTGTCATTCAAAAAGATAAGAATTTATATTGTATGATATTATATTTGTTTTTTTTTTGAGGGAATGATATTATATTTGTTACATTGTTGGTGTTATTGAAAAAGATATGTTTAGTTTTTTTGAATAAGAAAAAGATATGCATAGTTGCAATATAAAGGTGCAAAATATATATAAGTATAATTATTTTAGGCATCTATACTTATACTTTTAATTAAAATCAAAATTTTATAAAAATAGTTATACGCATTATGCAACACTATACGCATTAGCGTAACAAAAAAATTGAAAGACATACATAAAATATTACTCTAAATGTTAATGTGTGTGTATATTTGCGAGGTTGAAGAAAGAAAATAAAAATATTTGGTATAATTAAATGACAATGTGAATAAAAATATTTGTGAGATTGTGATGACTAAACGATATTGAAATTAAATATATAAGTGATAAAAAGATAATAAAATTCCTTTAAAAAAGATAATAAAATTAAATAGAACCTCCTTCAAAAAAAAATTAAATGGACTGGTTCAAAAAAGTAAAATAAAATAAAATGAAAGAAAAAAATATTGAAATATAATATTAAAAAATAAAATAAAGGTTCCCAGCGTTAGTTGAATAGAAGTGCTTGTGAAATAAATTGCCGAGAAGTAGTTTTTTGAAGTAGCATTTAACATCTTTTGGTCAAAGCTCATTCCAATCAATTTTATGTATTCTAAAAAAAGTACTTTTTTTAGAAAGTACTTTGTTGATATTGTGTTTGGCTTAACTTCTCTTTAAAAATGTAGAGAAGTTAAAAAAAAGTCAGGTCAAACGGTACCTCACTTAGGTGTATTACCAGCCTGACTTAAGTCACGCTCGGTATATGACTTAAGTCAACGTGAGTTAACTCAAGTTGGGTTATGTTATAAAAACATAACAGTACCATTGAAATTTCCAAAACTCCATTGTTGCGGTTTTGATCTCTATTATTGCAATTTTCTCCAAACTTAAGTCATTCAACGCCAATTACAATCCCAAAATCAAGTAAGTACTTATTATCCTATTGCATTGACTTTTTTGATTGAATTGTTATTATATTTTTTTGGATAAATTATCACATATATAGGTTTTTTTTTTTTTTTTATTTATGATTTTTGACTTTATGATGTTAGATTTGAATGATTTGGTTGAATTGTTAGATGTTGATTAGAGTAGAAATTGTTGATTAGAGTAGAATTGATTGAATTGTGGTAGAAATTGTTAGATGTTTGTGTTATCCTGTAATTTCGATAGGCTCAATTAATGCAAGGGTTAATAGGGTTTTACCCCCTGTAATATATAACACTTTTGGTTTTGCCCTCTGTGAAAAAAAAAATTGGATTCGGTCCTTGTAAAAGAAAGATTCTTCAGAAATGCCCCCTATACCATCTGGCTCACCATATTCCATGACGTGGCGCTGATGTGGTGCATTGACTCAGCATTTTTTGATTACGTGGCACTATGACAGTATAATTAATTTTGTTTTATTTTTTTTATTAAATTGGATTATATAAGCTAATTAAAAAATCATTTAAAAAAACTTTATAAGATCTTCATGAAACTGCAGCAGCAACAACAAATTTTCCAGAACTTCATAAGATCTTCATCACCCAAATCTTCATCATCATCTTCTTCTTCATGAATCCTTCTCAATCTTTTTAAAATTCAAAAATTCTTCTTCTAAAATTAAAACCTATTTTTTGTCACTCCCTCTTCCTTCATAAAATTCATCACTCCCTCTTCCAAAATTCTTCTTAATAAATCACAAATAATTTTAACAATTCCTTCCCTTTTTAACATCCTTAAACCCATAATTTCATTTCATTGAAAAATTCAGAAATTCATCCCAAATTGATCCACAAACTCATCAACATGTTAATCACAGAAATTCACTTGCAGTAAATCCACAAAGAGAGAAGCAATAGTAACAACAAAAAATTCTTTTAGATTTGTTAATATTCATCTCTTGAATCTGCAACAGTAAGAACAAAGAAACCTTTAAAATCAAATTTTTCCCAAATTGATTCCTTTTATAGTTGGCAAAGCTTCCTTACGAAGTCTATCTTTAAAATCGAATCATGAAAAAAGAAACCCATAAAATCAGAGAAACATCTACCAACACAAGAAACAGATTTAGCCTTCAAATTTTGTTCTTTAGATTCATTGTTAGAGAGAGAGGTTGAAGAGAAGAGAAGATAAGGGAAGAGGAGAAGAACAGAGGAGACGAGAGAGAAGATTTTTTTTTTTTGGTCAAGAGAGAAGTTTTTTTTTAAATTATTGCATTTGTGTTTTTTTAATTTTTAAATTGCATAATAATGTGGCATTTAATAACACATGTGGAAGGAGTAAAAAAAATGAAAAAAATAAATAATATACACAGTCATGTGCCACGTCAGCGCCACGTAAGAGAATCTGGTGAGTTAGATGGCATAGGGGGCATTTCTAAAGAATCTTTCTTTTACAAGGACCGAATCCAAAAAAAAATTTTTACAGGGGGCAAAACCAAAAGTGTCATATATTTCAGCATGGAGATTTCGACAGGTTCTGGACTTAGCGTTTGAAAGAGTTAAATAAGCCTTGAAGCTCGACAAGACGTGAGTCGAAGGAAATTGGTCGAGGCCAAACAGTTGCTGTCGAAAAAGGAAGAATTCAAATTTCAAAAGCAGCGATTTCCTTAGTGAAGACGTGGGGGACAAACAGTTTTCGATGGAAGAAGTGTTGTTCATGGCAGTTAGCTTTTTTCAATTATTTTCACTATGTAAATAGTAGTTCTTCCTCTGGTCACTATTACTCCCTTCGTTTTTAAAGATAGGTGCTTGTTTACTCCTCCGGTCTTCATCACTCCCTAGAGCTTAAATTTAAGAACAATTTTTTTTTGTCAAATGAATGCTTGTATTTAGAGACAGAGCGAGTATAAGTAAAAAAAATACTCAAATTTTTGTCACTATTATAAGAAAAAACTATTTTTAAAATACTTAATGTTATTATTCCTAATATACTTTTCATTTAATTTTAAAAATTTAATGTGGGTAGTTGTGTGAATTTTTCTATTAAATATCAATTAGAATACTTTGGGAAATTTAATTTGTGTTTCACATGAAATCTAAAATATTAGTAGCATAATTTTCATAATCACCATAAAATTAGTTTTCTTTCTAATAGTACTAATATATCAATGAAACCAAGACTATTCTCACATTAATGGTGATCGGTTATTGGATTCCTAATAAGATTCAAATTCTAGCCGAATGAAACTTATTTAATTTAACCTAGTTAACTTCCTAGGGAATTTCAAAGATCCAAATCCATGCAAGAAGATTATTCTGATCAAGAAACACAGAACGGACTAATCCATTCACATGGCTTATTTCCCAACATATACTTCTTGTAGATCTCTATGAAAAATGCTTTACTTCACCTCTTTGAATTTGCATATTATAATTTGCAAATTGTAAGCCATGTGAGGAAGTGCATTATTTTTAGATTTTCATTCACATTATTCGGTGGTGGCCTATGAATATTGTGGTATTTTGGTTTGTGGATAACATTCAAACACACATTATTTTCTTAAAATATACTCAAAGTGAAATATTATACACTAATGAGTTGCATATTCAAAATCTATATTGTGTTATCATAAAAAGAGTTAATTGACTACATTTTACACTACCTAATGCCCATCGTACCATAGCCATTATAGTTCAACCCAATTAAACTAGCTTGTACAATACTCCTTTTTTAATTATGCAAATTTGGTAAGTTTCCTCGACCCCCTCTAACCATTCCTACCTAATTGCAAAAGTAATCATGACCTTAGTTTCAACCACAACTCCAATATCATATTATTACAATTTACAATTATTTGGGTTGAATGCCTCAAAAAAAAAATGGGTTGAAAAAGACTCATTCCACTCTTTACTTCATACTGAAGATTTTAAATCCTGAATAAGTTACTCTTGTGATTTTGTTCAATTAACTACCTATTTGTATATTCAATCCATTCTTGCACATAGTAATTTTATGTTTGTTTGTAAAAATAAAAATTATAGGGTGCTTATAATTCTAAATAGACTTTAAAAAATTGTCGAAAATACACTCTTATAATTTTTAATAAAACAGTGAATTCTGTAAACAAAAAACGTTTTTCTTTTTCTATTGAGGCCAATCAGGAGAGAGAGAGATATGAATATGGTATTTTACAAACAAACAAAAAAATGTTAAGGATTTATCTTTGAACTCTTTTTTTGGTCCTTATGAAACATTTATTGCCAAATCCAAAAAAATAAATATATAATAATATAGTTTAATTCATATACATAGTCGATATTGATAATTGTTAGATAATTACAAATGTTTAACTTTTATTAGAACTATTTTTATAGTCATACATTTTTTTTTGACAAAATTTTATAGTCATACATATAATTGATTGTGATGTGTTAATCTTGTAAGTTTTTTTTACACTAATGGTGCATGAAATTAAACTGTATATGATAAGAATTTAATGAACACACTCAGTCAGCGTACAATTATTTTAGATATGTATCCAATGATGTGTTGTCTCGTTAATTAATGGATATGAAAACACGAATGGGTCATATTCATTAATTGATGTGGCAACACATCATTGGATGCATGTATAAAATAATTAATACAGTGGCAGAGCATACTTGGACCGTCATATGAATCTCAAACAACTTCGCCCCTTAGGACCATGATTGGGGGTTGTGGATCGTCATATACATTTCAAACCACTCCGCCCTTAACATGATTCGTTTTTGGGATTTGTTTTGTGGACTGGTATATTTGAATTTATCCAAACTAAGGATTACGAGAATGCCACGTGAGCCGCACATTGGTGCCCCCAACCGTCAACTTACAATAAGGAACATAGTGCTCGTTATCTGCTATCATTCGTCCTTATCCGAGGACGAGGACAATACACAGAACAAGGCATGTAGATAAGGATGGAGCCCTGGGCGAGAAATCCATTATAAGGGCAGATATCATCAACACACTCCCACCATATATGGAATTAACTCGTTGACCGCAGTAAATAACCTCTTAGGTTGTTACGACTAAAAGGGGACCAAAACCACTATAAATACCTACTCTGAGATCATTCATAAACCATCACTTTTCCCGATTACTAGAAACTTATGCCTCTACTTAGCATCATCGCAAGTGGGGTATCTTACTCTTTACAAGTACAATATAATTAAACTCTACAATAATTGATACAAATCTTCCAACTTCAAAATGAAGATAACTTTTAATAGTGATAATTAAAGAATGTAGCTCTCTTTCGATCTGGCATTCGAATATGCAAGTTTTTAGCATGTTCTTAAATCTAGATCGACTATAAAATTTCTTCTTATGTAAGATAGAAAGAAACACTTTTTTTCCATCATGGTCCTTTTTTTTTGGGTACCATCTATTATGCCCCTTTTACTCAAAAATATAATAGCAATTAATTATCATATGATGACAGATCAAACCGTTTGTTCCACTTGGGCTTCAGTATTTTGTTGGAGTGCAAACTGCATCATCAACAAAAAATAAAATCTTTAAGAATATATAAATCTGCATAGACTTTTTTTTTATGAGAAAAGAAAAATAAATTTTCTTAGGCTTGGTACCTAGAATCAGAACCCAAATAGAGAGTTGCGAGCATATAGACAATAGGATAGGACTAGTACACCCACTCTTGCCTAAGTAGTGAAAAATTATTTATTGAAATTTTAAAATATAAGTAGTTAGAAGTTATTATAACTAGACCACCCAATACTCACGTAATATGGTGACCTAAATCTAATATTATATCATTCTTGAGGTGTAACACAATATTAATCAATTGATATATAGTTAGGAAGTAACAATCAATTTTTGAAAGATAAATTAAAAAAATTACTAATTAATCCCATGAAAGAAACCTGTCTAGTTTATATTGGTGGGATAATTATTAAATTAATGTTGGTATTAGTTAAAAAATATAATAGAAAATTAAATTGAGAACCACTTCATTACAAAAATCAAACTTCAACCAGATATGTTGAATGTACTTATGTACAAATCAATTCATCTCAACTAACCCCTATTGATAACGAAATGATTAAAGCAAATAGGTTTTAAGAAGATTCGTGCATTCAATAAACAATTAGGTTTAATTCTTGTGGTAAAATAAACAAATATATGTGACTTTTTTTATTAATGTTATAAGCAAAATGGGATCATGCGCTAAACATGAGGTTAGTATGATGGTGTCATAATGTTTTAAAAAAATTGGTTGCGATACTTACATGTCAACTATATGCTTAGCTTGTGCATACATTTTTATAATTTAAGTCACATTTGATCATACATATGCACTAGTCTATGCATGTATGTAGAATGTAGATGCTGGAGTTTGGGTGAATTAATTTTTTAAATTTTAGAAACATTAATAATATGTATGGAAAGTCATGAAATTTTTATTTTCATTTATCGTGATATATTGTGAAGGGAGTGAACAAGGGAAATAGGCTCAATATTCATGTACAATACACATATACCAACCCCATTGTTTCTCAATATTTTTATTTAGTGTATTTTTATAACATTAGATTTTCTAAATAGTAACAGTAAAATTAGTAAACCTATGCAGTTAATCTGTTCTAAATGTTAAGTATTTATTTTTGCTTGTTTTTGAACAAATTTTCTTAGGATAGTAGAATATTTATATCACTATATATAAATTATATATGCTACGTAATTGATTGGAATTTCTTACTAAGAATGCAACAACCCACTAAGTTGACTAGAAAATGTGACATGGTGGAAGCTTGAGGTGTCATGATTCATGATTTTTCTTTGAACTAAGGTGTCAAAAATTATACTACCTTGCCTTTTTTTTTCATGGTGGAAGCTTGGAATTTTTTTTGGTAAGAGAAAAATTATATATATTTTCCTCTGTTAGTTTTTATTTTTACAACATATACTCCTTTGTTCAGCAAAATTTGAAATATATCTTTTACTCCCACCATCGTAAATTATAAGCTACCTTTAGCAAAAAATTATCTTAAATTATATAAATCGTTTACGATATCAATGAAACATTATTTTTTTTATTATACCTTTAATAAATTATTATTTTCTTTTATTTCAATCCTTTAATTTATCTTTCTTATATCACTAATTAAGAATAATTTTGTAGATAACCCATAATTTCTCTTTTACATACAAAATTAATTATATTTCTTAATATGTGTGAAATGGTTAAAACAACTTATAATTTAGAATGTATGAAGTATTATTTTCTCATTCATAATTTACTCTTTCTTCATTAACATAATATTGTAAGTATATGTAAAATAATTGATGGAGCTCGATGTGTGCTTCCGAGGGCCAGAGGCCCAACTACGCTAGGATTAACACTAGTAGGTGTAATGTTATTTTCTCATTCATAATTTACTCAATCTTAATTACATTTCTTAATGGATGAATCACTTGGTTTCATTTTTAATGTTGTGTGTTTGTTAGGAAATTTGATGAAGTGTTAGAAGCACTTATAAAGTGTTCAACCTCCACTTTTCTATTCGATGTGAGACATATAATTCACATTTGCATGCATATTGGTTCAATTATGGGTAATTGAGATAATTAGACTAAGAAATAATAGAAAAGAAGAAGAGGAGAGTGTAGAAGGTAGGAAGAAGAGTGAGAGAGCTATTGAAGTGGAATGTACCGCAAACACCTTTAGATCCTCAGACTCATCAGAGTTAAAGAAGAAGTTGAATCGACGTCGTTATAAGATATGGATCCAACTTCTATCAATATTTAACTTTGTTATACTTTCATAAAATTAATTTTAAATTACCCTTATAAAAGTATCATGATGTGACAAACACATGATGTTATGAGCATCCACCTCATTGGATGAAATATTATTAAACTCATAAATAGGCCTTAAGACTAATTTCCTAACAAACACACTACATTAACATCCACCCCATCCATGAAAACTTTTTTTTTTATGGTCAATAATGTCATGAACAATGCTAAATCCCACTTTAGAAATGCCAAATCCCACTTCAAAAATGAAACTAAGTGAACCAAAGTCATAACTCAACACTTTTTTTAAAGGGGAACAAACTTAAACCCATATTAATCAGTTGGTATATACCCATCATCCGATCAATCAATGTCATGTTAATTAATGATATATTTCTGAAAATTATAATATTATCTCATAATTTAAAATAAAACTTATATTTAAGATTCTCTTTTTGTTTTTTCAAATTGAGTTTAACAACTCTTTTTATATAAAAACACAAACACACACCAAACACATAAGAATCTCTCTATGGTTCTTCTTCTCAAGAACTTCATCAGAAAGAAGAAAAAACAGAGTCTCTCTCACATTCTCTGAAACTCAATGGCAAAATCCAAGAACAATGCAAAGAAGTTATCATACATATCAGTTCCATCACAAATCATAAACTCCATTTCATCTTCTTCTCTTCAATCTCTCATTGATTCTCCAAAGAAAACTTCAAAAACTACCATCTTCACCAGAAAATCAACACTCTGGTTTCTTGCTCTGTTTCTTGTTGGTTTCTTTGGTATGTTCAAGTTTGGTTTCAACCCTGACCCCCCATTTCCTCAAAAACCATGCTTAACAAGTTATCAAGAGTTCTCAATATCAAATCATCATTCATTTTCTAAACTTGGTTTTGGTAGTGTTCTCTTGCAGAAAGAGAGAAAAACATCTTTGAAAAATGATCATAATAACGAGTTTTTGCAAGAACAAGAACAGGAACAAGAAAGAGGACAGATTTTGGTTTCGAATGTGCAGCTTCGAGCAAAAGGGTCTAGTGGATTTGAGAAAAAGAGTGAGTTTTGGAAGAAACCAAATGGTTTGGGATATAAACCTTGTTTGAGTTTTAGTAATGATTATAGGAGACAAAGTGAAAGGGTTTTGAAGGATAGAAGAAAGTATCTTATGGTTGTTGTTTCTGGAGGGATGAATCAACAGAGGAATCAGATTGTTGATGCTGTTGTTATTGCTAGGATTCTTGGTGCTGCTTTGGTTGTTCCTGTTTTGCAAGTCAATGTTATTTGGGGTGATGAAAGGTATAGATAAATAAATTAAATATCGTCCTTTTTCGTAGTTTATGATGATTTTCGTTTTCTATGTTGAATCTTATTTAGCACTGATACTTCACAATGAAAGCGTGTTTGGTGTCTGACATGTTTTGGTATTGAACACTGACACACGTGATTACATTCAATTTATTACCGATTGATGTCATTGTCGTTATCTGAATGATTTGGACTACTAAATAATCATTTAATGTTAATTATTTTTAATACCAGTTTTGGAATTTGGAACTTAAGTGCAGCTTAAGCAATAGTTATGTTCAATCATAAGTAATGATTTAATGTATTTTTTTCTGTGTTAAATCCTTGTAATAGAAGAGAGTTTTGTATTACTTAATACTTATAATGTTTATGTTTTTCGTTGCTTTGGTTGCAGTGAATTTGGTGACATATTTGATCTAGAACACTTCAAAAGAGTCCTTGAAAATGATGTGAGAGTGGTTTCAGCATTGCCATCAACACATATAATGACAAGGCCAGTGGAAGGAAGGCCTCCACTTCATGCCACTCCGAGTTGGATCCGCGCAAGATACCTCAAAAGAGTAAGAATAGTTCACTGTTTTTTGGTTTGTTTACTTGTTCCTGTGTGAATAATTTTGAGTCCTACAGTCTACATTTGTGGAATAATTTCATAGATGTCATTTTCAGACAAGGTCATCGGACACAATACCGACATTGACATGTCGACATTAACAATAATTTGAGAAAATCGAATAATTGTTTGTAACAATATGTGTCAGTGTTTTGTTACTGTCATACACCAAACACGTCTTCAATCTGAAGTTTTACTACATAGGTTACTGAAATATGACACCAAAATTAATATAATCAGAGGTAACCCTTATTTAAATATGACAAAATGTTATAAGCTTTTGCATATTATTCATCTTGTTTGGAAAATGTAAGGTGTGTTTATGCTGTTGAACAAACCCTTTTTCTCATTATTTATGGTATGATCCTGATTGTACTATGCAGCTCAATAGAGAAGGTGTTTTGCTTTTACGTGGCTTGGATTCAAGGCTTTCTAAGGATCTTCCTTCTGATCTTCAGAAGCTTCGTTGCAAGGTATAGCAAAGTTTCTTCTTTTCTTGTATAATTTTAGAAAAGAAAAATGCTGTTTGTTTGAACACGAGGAAGTGTATTTTGATTGATGATTGTGTTCGTGAAAATAAGTTAGGCCCTAACTCAACTTCACAAAATCGGCTTGTAAGTTGAAGACTATTTAAACTTTATAAGCACTATTTAGACCGTATAAGACCATATCATCAGGTGATGTGAGACTAAAAATACCGCAATGAAAAGCCAAGAAAATACTTGAAAAGACTAAGAAGTTTATTTATACCACAAGTAATTGCAGATTGTGAAAGTTGCCATCTAAATTTCCAGGTAGCTTTTAATGCATTAAGATTTGCTGAGCCGATCGAGGAACTTGGTAACAAGATTGCTGAGAGAATGAAAAGCAAAGGACCTTACCTTGCTCTTCATTTAAGAATGGAAAAAGATGTATGGGTGAGGACTGGTTGTCTACCTGGTCTAACTCCTGAGTATGATGAGGTTATTAACAATGAGAGAATTCAAAGACCGGAACTCTTGACTGGGAGATCAAACATGACTTACCATCAAAGAAAAATGGCTGGACTTTGTCCTTTGAACGTTATCGAAGTTATGAGGTAATTCTTCTATCTATCGATCGATCTATCTATTTATTATTACTAAAGAGACCTATTTAGTAGCCCTTTTACAATAGGTCACTTATGTAGCTACCGATGTGGGTGGTCATCACGAGTTGATGTCAAACACGGACACAATATTGATACTTGCGATTACATACAACACTTATATTTTCTCAAATTATTATTGGTGTATGTGTGTTGTAATCCATGTCATGTCCTCTGTCCGTGTTTGTGCTTCATGTCCATGTCTGCTATTAGAATATAGTCATTATGTTTTATGTGGATTATCAAAATTTTGAGTGTAAAAACAAGATTTCATGATAGATGTTTTTGGTTTCATATTTAGGTTACTGAAAGCTCTAGGAGCTCCAAAAGATGCAAAAATTTATTGGGCTGGAGGGAATCCATTGGGTGGAAAAGAAGCTTTACTTCCACTAATTCAAGAGTTTCCTAATTTTTACAATAAGGAAGATCTTGCCTTGCCAGGAGAATTACAACCATTTGTAAGGAAAGCTTCTCTAATGGCTGCCATAGATTATATAGTCTCTGAGAAGAGTGATGTTTTCATGCCATCTCATGGAGGAAATATGGGCCGTGCAATTCAGGTATGATTGTCAAGTTCGACAAGGGCACATGTCACTGTTCAACTCGTGTTAGTATCTGACACATGTGATTACATTCAGTCACTACATTTTCATAAATTATTATTGGTGTCTACGTGTCAGTGTCAATGTCGTGTCTGATGTTTGTGTCTTGTCGGTGCTTCAGGGTCACAGGGCATTTACTGGACACAAGAAGTATATAACTCCAAACAAGAGACACATGCTTCCTTATTTTCTAAATTCTTCACTCTCTGAAGAAGAGTTTAACATGATTATCAAGGAACTACATCAAGACTCATTAGGGCAGCCAGAGCTCAGGACTAACAAAAATGGGAGAGATGTTACCAAGTATCCTGTCCCTGAGTGCATGTGCAATGACTCACATGCTCAATCCTGATTTACATATTCACACAAGATTCTGGTTTAGGAAAGTTACCCTACCACTGAACAAGAAATTTAAGTGCTATTTTGGATGGTTGTTTCATTTTTTGATCTCTTTGGAAGCACTTTAAGATCCTTTCGGGGGGGAAACTATGAGAGTTCATAGCACCTATGTAGCATCGACGCTTCTAATTGAAGACATGTTTGGTGCTCGGAACGGACATGACACCAGTACATTGTGTTACATCTAATCACTTTTATATTGGTGCCTACGTGTCAGTGTCGTATCTATTGTCCGAGACCGGCATCGACACATGTCAGGTGTACTCCCATTAGTACTTAGTTAGGTTTGATAGTTATATGGAAATGTAGTTTATACAACAGATCATTGTTTTTTTATTCTTTATACAAAGTGATTGTATAGGATACATGTTCTCTTCTTCTTTTTTTGTGTAATTCTTGTTACTTCATTCTAATGAATACTTGTAGATATTTGTATAAATTAAATTATTTTTATTCTAGTCAATTGTTATTGAAGATCACGTGTGCAACCCTTGTTATCATTTAATTTAGGAATATATTGTAAGACAAGTTAGGAGAAAAAGAAAGGTTGAAAATGTGCTGCATTTTATGATAAAGTTTGATTAAGTGAGTAAATCAGAAATAGAAAGTTACTTTATTAGCAAAAAACAAACAAAAAAAAAGTTACCTTGTATACCCTTCAATTTCCAAAGATTAACATTATTGTAAGTTTGGCATCATGTGTTTGTTGTGGCATTATTCTGGTTAAAGTTTAATGTTCACTTTAGGACTTGGTACTATTTGGCCATGACCACAAATGAAACATTGTCTAACCTCTTGTATGAAAAACATCCAAAAGGAAGCTAGCAACTATCTAGTAAGGTATTATTTCATCATATAGATTCATATAGCTTTGGATTACTACTTTTGTTTTTTGATATAAATTAAATTTAGATCAAGGGTCCATGCAAAGCTCATTGAGAACTATCAACCTAAAGTAAGTTTATATATAGCATGCCAACAAAAGACTTTAGAAACAAACTCAAATCACAGCTAGTATGATCTGAAGCAGGGTCAGTAATGCTTGAAGTCGTTCCATGATCCTTAATATTGTTGAGTATCACGATCAAATGAAGAGATGCAACCTAAATTACACTCGCAGATCTTTATTTAAAACCTTGAGCACAAGGGAAAGTTTACGATAAAATTTATATATAGCCTATAACACTTGAGATCGTTCCAGGATCCTTAATATTGTTGAGTATTGCGGTCAAATGAAAATGATGCAACCTCAATTGCATACGTTGACCTTTATTTAAAACCTTGAACACAAGTGGAACCATAGACCTTAGTTATAGTTTACAATAAAAATGAATATGATTAAAAATTATAATCAAATTGACTTAATTTAAGATCATCTAACTATCAATTTGATCCTAGGAAACAAACATGTTCTGTTTGGAAAGAAATCATATAATTTTATTAATGGTTTCATATGTTCATTCGTTCAGCTCACTACAATTAAATAAGCAGTAAAAAAACATCATGGCCTACTAGGATTTGGTTTTTTCTTCTTGTCAATGTTATCTACCATCATTGCCAACTATAATAATAGTACCTTCCTAAATGGTTTTGTCTTAATTCTTTTTAAAGCATCAACTTATTTCAATTCACTGCTTTGCTACTCTCATAGAACACAATGGTAGTTTTCATATTTTTTTGTTTGATTCACATAACTTTGAATTCAACTTTACAATCTATGTGTGTCAGCAGTTTCAGGATCATTTCTTAGTGAAAGGTTATGTCCTCCATGCTGGCAACTATGCATAATGTCCTTGATCATATAACTAGCTGGCCCCCATGACACAAACTAATGGTACTAGCTTGTAACCTTGTGCATGTACTTCATTGGAATTGAGCATCAAAGTAGTGTTTGATTTGGTGTCATGAGGGTCCCGAATTACTCAATAATCTTTAAGTGTTGGTTAAACAAACATGAATATATGGGTAACGCGCATGTAGGGGTAGGAATAGGTTAGGCAGAGCTGGGCTTTGTAAGGCCTGTTTAAAGGTCTGTCTCATATGAACATCTTTAAATAAGCAATGTGATCTAAGTTTAAATAGACCAGCGAACTAATATATCAATTAGATTAAACTCTCTTTTGATAATCAACATGAGTTTTCAGGGAATTTGATTATATATTGTATCATATTTCAATTCTAGTTTATAATAATACATTTAAATATAAAAAAAAATTAATGTATATTAATAAGTTTAAATTACTGAAAAAAGTTAACAAATTTTTATTTTAATTCAAAGTACAAAATATAATATAATAATAAATAATATTATTTATATTTACTTAAATACGTTGGCTTAATAGGCTTAAGAGTCTTTTTGAATGGCATGTGGCCTGACCTTTTAAGCTAAATAGGCTTTTAAAAAAGCCTAGGCCTTCTCTGTTTAAGAAAAAAGCATGGCATGTCGTAGGCTACGTCGTATGCCCCTGTAAGGCAGTCTGGCCTATTTCCATCCCTACGCGCATGGGTTCACTCGTTAGTGTAGACTTAAGACTTTGGAGTGTGCTACTTTTAAAGTTACAAGTTCGAATCTTCGTGTCAATTCCTATAGGCTAGTTCATAGAAAGTTTTTTTCATGCTTTAAAAGGGATTTCCGCTAGTGGACAATAGGATTGGTCTCTTGAATTAATTATTCGTTCATTGGATTGGATATTGAGGTTTTTTAAATAAATAAAAAACATACATGAATAGCTATTATTATCCATATTTGACAATGTGTTATGATCCTCTGGAATCATTGTATGGTGCAATCGGTTGTAGAGTTGTTAGATTTTACAATTGATTATTTTCCATTCCAAAGCCGGTCTCCCCCCGATGGATGGTTGGTTTGGACCTATGTCCTTCCAACCTTCTAATAGAAGAGACATAAAAGGTGAGAAAAATAAAGGACTTGAATTTTTGGGTGGAATTAAAGAGACATTTTCTGTTTTTTTTTTTTTGGTATTGAAGGGCTCAACATTCACCACCCTACATTTCTAAAAGAATCCCATATTTTTTAAAGTGTATTTGTAAGCAAATAATTCACGTTTTGTTTTCAAAAATTTATTGGAGGTGTGGAAAGTACCTTCAACATGTGAAAGCAATTATTTATGTCAACCAAAAATCCAAACATAAACCAAAACATATTCTTCAATTAAAATTTGACTTCATATCCCCCTCATTTATACCTACATCCTAAAATACATGGTATTCTCAATATACTCTTAAATTTAACAAACAATAATAAGGATTGTAATGTGACTCACACAAAGCATAACGGTGTATATTGAAGTTGTTTTCATTTTTTTTAAGTCAAACATTACTTAAAGTGTTGAATGTATAAATGTTGGACACTTCATTGTGTGAACTATCTTTAGAATTAGAAATGAGATTCACTCGTTTTAAAATACTTGACTCAAGTCAAAAAGTATAAAGTTAGCCAATAGAATATTGTTCAGTGGCTAACCAAACGACAAAGTGTCTAACTCACCTTCCTCACATATCATTCTTTACTTCTCTTTTTTTACTTTGACAGAATTTTTACCTCTTACGGTAAAAAAATAGATTATTGGCAAAATGAATGAATATTATCAAGAACACTCTTTAAAGTGATTCACAATGTCCAATTTTTTTTTACTTCTAACCGTCACTTCTAACTCTTTAATTGGCACAATGAGTGCATTTTGGAGCAAATTTCTTTACTTCTTACTGTCAAAAGAAAGATTCATTACTTCTTTATCATGTTGTTAAGAACACTCTTTAATTTGGTTCACTCACATTGTTGCCACTACGTAAGTTACTGTCATTCATTTCAATTCATTTGCTCCCATTTAATCCAACAGAGGCCAACTCCCTCTTCCTCCTTCAACCACACATGTTCATCTTCAATGTCTCCTCCTATCACTAAGTAATACACCAACCATCAACCCAAGTTCAAACTCATTCACTTCAAGGTATAACAACCTTGTTGATATAAAGAAAAATGCTACAATAGTCTAAAGATATTAATTTCTATCTATGAAAGCACTGTCACATCAACATCAACATCGTGATAATTTAAGAAAATGATTTAACTCAATATAATCACATGGATCGGTGTCTGTGACGGATACAAGATATGCTTTCGATCAAAAGTATTAGAGCATCCACAATAGAGACTTTCACATTTGAGGTCTTAAATGAGTCTCATATGGACACATCACTTTTTTTAATTATTTTTTAATAATAGTACCTAATAGGTATCAACCATTCCAATGGAGATCCTCTATCAAAAGGCCTAAATGGATCCCACCAATAACTATTTATTAATGAAAAGCAATAAAAGCAACTTAAATAATGATTATTTTATTGAAAAATGGTGTAGGGTCCACTTAAAATTGGGGGTCTTAAGAGACCCCTAATTATTTTTTTCTTCACAATATGGGTACCTATTAGATACCGGGTCTTAAATGGTAAAGGTCATTCCAATGTGGATGCTCTTAGTGCCGTAGAGATTTCTATGCACCTGAGTATTAAACTACCTGATGATGTATTGTTGATAATAACATTCATTAAAACTGAGTATAAACCTATGTATCAAACATTGACATCCCTATATAATAATGTTGTTTCATGTTAACAATTAATATTTATATTCTTTGTGAGTATACCATTTATTATGTCTCTAAGTACTACTTATTTGTGGAGCAGTTTCATGCTACAGGTAGTTTGGTACTAACACACCTAAGAAATAAGTTAAAAAAAAAATATAAAAAAAAACCAATTATATTTTTGTTTCAAAGAATCAATTTCTAATGTATTTCTAGCTCATACATGGATACCGGAAAGACACTGACACGTTGGCATCAGTAGTAATTTAAAAAATTGACATAACTAAATATTATCACGTGTATTGGTATCATATTTGAGTCAGACACAAACACATGTCAGATGCCACGTTTTTGATCAAAGTGTCCGTGCTTCCCTGTCTATACAAGTCATCTGAGTGAGAACTATTTTTTCCTTCCTTGGTATGACTTTATACTTTGTGATCTTTATATTTATCAGTTTATCTCCTTGTCTAGACAAGTCACCATATTATTTTGATTTAGCTTTATTTTAAATTTGTTAGAGACTGATGCCTCATTGAATCTTTTTTGACAGTGGTGGTATTCACAATTTTTGAATGAACATCAACACTTCCATGACAAATGTGACCGGACGCGTAATTTAAGGGGTGGTTGTCACTAATACCTTGCCAGCTGCAAATCGCTATGCAGCACGTGTTTGCGCTCAAGAGCATCAAACGGAGAAAATTTTGAATTTTGGAGCGGTTTTCCTTGACCTTGTTACACATTATGAGAAGTTATACAAAGTCAGGCCCCCAAAAATTGTTATCTTTCTTGGTTGTGTTAATGAGAGCCAATTTCACATGGTTCTAATCAAGGAGTTGAAAGATTTAAAGACCGTATTTCCGCACTCAAATTACTTTCCAACTATCACTCTTATTGTAGCTCAAAAACCACATCAAAGATGATTCTTGCTTTGTAGGAATTGGCCAAAATGCTGGTGACTCCAATTCAGTAGATGCATTTTTCTCACAATTGTCCTTAAGTTCTGCAAACACCTGCGTGATTTCAAATATCATGTATGATCAGACATTAGACCTAGCATCCTAAAATGTTTTGACTCATAATAGTATTAGGATCCTTTCTTTGATTAAGAAAGAAATCCGAGAACAGAACAGTATTGAGCAATCATAATAAAGAAGATTGCAAAAGAATCACTATAATGCTTTATTCGACAGCAATTGGGAAGAAAAGGTATCGAAGAATTTCAAAGGAGCACTGTTCTTTCACACTGGATTAATTAGTCATTAAACTCAATTATTCAGAACCCTTCCTTCTATCAATTGAGACCTATTTAAATAGTTAGGTGCTTATAAAACCGAAATCAATGTTGTCAATCGCTGAAAATAGCGGTATGCTGAAATTCCGTACATGAAAGAAAAAATAAAGAGAAAAAAACTTGTAATGAAGCGTACACATGGAAACAAATAATTGTGCATGGTATCAGCTAAAATATTTGCTACCTACAAACCAAAGAAAAGTTATCACAAAAGGAGCAAGAGTAAATAATAAAGATAGTAGCCACAAGTCACAACACAATTCATGGATTCAACAATCTTTGTTTGTTATTTAAATTACCTTCTTCAGTGTAACAAACAATGGTTCAATGAAAAAAAGGTTAGAAAATTAAACTTTTATTTCTTGTAATTTTCTATCTCTTGATAGTCGCATATTTTCCAAAATAGACTGCAATAAGCAATTTATAAACACAGATGCACGAATCATTGCTAGTAAATAATTTAAACTTTGAGAAACAATAAAATAAAATTATATTCGTAAAAAAAAACTAAAATTATAAAACTAGCACCTTCCATCCCGTTCTCATTTAAGCAGTGTAAAATCTGACCAACGTACAAAACAGTGGCAGTATTCTCATGCATTTCTGCTCAGAAAGTTTGCGACCAGGACCACCTGCTGATAGCTTCATTTACCAATTCATTACCAAAGTTGTTATCTGCTGTAGAATTATCAAAAGCTTTCTTGGAAGCAGATTTGGTCAACTCACGAGCTGATTCATGATTACACGACATGGTAATTCTTGTAGGCTTCTTTTCCATTTCTAACTGTAAAGAGGTTTTTAAAGGAAAAAATCCTTTGTTTTGTCTATCAACATCTTATACCATATTCAAATCATTATCAGGCACACATATGTGTTGGTCAGCTTTGTCACTAGCAAGAAAGTAATGAACCATTTTTGTGAGCTCCAACCCAACTATATCCTGGAATTTTCTTCAACCCATGGTCGTTTATATGTGATCTTGTCTTTCTCGCATCATTCCACCTACCACATTGAGCATAAATATCCGACAAAACTACATAATGAACTGCGTTTCTCGGTTCAAGTTTAAGGAGGTGATGCACGGCAACCTCTGCTAATCTGACATTTGAATGGATTTTACATGCTCCCAGGAGGGCACCCCAAACTCGAGCATCAGGCTCTGTTGTCATTTTATTAAGTAAACTTGAAACTTCATCAAATAAACCAGCACAGCCCAAAAGATCAACCATGCAGGCATAGTGTTCCATACTGGGTTCAACATGATGCTTTTCACACATGGAGGCGAAAATGTCCCGTCCTTCTTGAATTAAACCAGAATGTCTACAAGCAGATAATACACTGATGTAGGAAACTGAATCAACACGGACATTACTCTCTTTCATTACCGAAAAAAGAGCGACAGCAAGTTCACCTTGACCATGCATAGCATATGCCGAAAGCATTGTGTTCCATGAAATAGTGTCTTTGTTGTCCATTTCATGAAAACATTCCTCAGAATAACTGAGCTGTCCACATTTAGCATACATATCTATGAGACTGTTTCCAACAAGGGTACCAGACAGAAATCCCATTCGGATTATGCAAGCATGAAAAGCCATAGCCTCTCTTAGCACTGACAAATACGATACACCAGGAAGGATGGTCACAAAAGTGACTAAATTGGGCCTAACATTTTCTAATTTCATCCGGCGAAAAGTGGAAATTGCTTCATTAGCATATCCATTATGCAGATACCCTGTAATCATCACATTCCAAGATACCTCATCTTTTACATGCTTGGTTAAGCAAAACAAGTGTTCGACTGAGCCAAGGCTCCCACATTTGGCATACATGTCCATTAGAGCAACTTTTACATGATTGTCAGATTCAAAACCACTCTTTTCAATACATCCATGAAAACATGTTCCTAGGTCTAGGTCCTCCAAAATGGCGCAAGCTGAAACCAAACCCACCATGGTTCCACTATCTGGTTGAATCAAACTTAATTGTAATCTATTGAACATTTCCAATGCAAGATTTGAGTCACCATATTTGGTAAGCCCATTTATCAAAGTATTCCAGACCACAACATCTTTATTTTGCATTCTGTTGAATAGTGTCATAGCATAAGTAAATAATTCAAATCTAATGTACATTGAGACAAGGGTTGTTACCATTGAGATATCGGACTCCATATCTGCTTTAATGGCATAGCAGTGCAAAATCTTACCTAATCCGATATTTGAAATTTCTGCACTAGCTGAAACAAGAATTGACAGAATCACTTTATCTGGTTTCAAACCTTCATACTGCATCACTTGGAATATAGACAATGCTTCTCCAGGATATCCAGTTTCCACAAGAGCCGATAAAAAAGCAGACCAAGCAACCAAATCTCTTCCTTCAAGACTAAAAAACAATTCTCTAGCCTTCTTCAACTTGCCACATTTTGCATACATGCACACCATAGGAGTAGCAACAACAATATCTGACATTAACCCCATCTGTAAAGCATAGTTATGAATTTCCTTTCCTTTCTCTAGGTCTCTCATCTCTGCGACGACCAAAAGAGCATTTAAAATTGCGACCTTATTCATCTTAACATTATCACGCCGCATTTTATCAAGTAATTGAAGACCCTGAAAGTAACATCCATTTTTTACATATCCAGCCATCATCGTTGCCCAAGAAACATCATCCCTAACCCCCATCCGGTCAAAAACCCGCCGAGCCAAATGCACCTCACCACATTTACAATACATATCAATCAACGAATTTGAAACCACACCACATATACTTCTCCTAACCACATAACCATGAATAGACTTACAACAACTAACATCCCCCAATCTAGAAATAGCCGGAGCCAAATTCAAGATACTAACCTCATCAACCTCCACACCCACCATCTGCATTCTCCAAAACATCTCCAACGCCTCACAAGGATTCAAACTCTGCGACAAACCCGAAATCATCGCATTCCAACAAACACCATCTTTCACTGGCATTTTATCAAACACGTTCCGTGCATTATCTAAATGTCCCATTTTACAAAACATGTCAATAAGACTAGTCCCAATAAACACATCGCATTCTAACCCATTAAAAACTATATCTTTATAAATATTCACACCCTCATGAAAATCTAAACTACTGGTACAAGCGTTTAAAACAAAGTTAAAAGTGTATTTATCAGGTTTAAGTCCAACTTTTAAGATTGTGTGATACACGTTTATAGCTTTATGGAAGTGATGAAATTTGGAATAAGCTTTAATGAATGAATTGTAAAGAATTAGAGATGGGTTTTTTATTTGGAGGAAATGGGTGTGGATTTGAAGAAGAGGGTTTATGTGTTTGCATGAATTAATGAGTTTAAGGTAGTTGTGATTTTGTGAATTTGAATGTTTTGATCTGTATAATGGAATTAAAGTTTTCAATCTCATTTTGTAATGTGATCAGAAGAAACATGCGTGTGTCTGAAGTACACATATGATACCCGTATGGAATGAATAATATTTTTTGTGTAGCCTCAAGGGAATTTTTGTATGGACATAAATATAAATGAATAATATTTGATCACACATATATAAAAACATTTTTCTTAAAAGACTAAATCATTTCATTATCAATTTCTTTTTCATTATTAAAAAAAATATTTTTATGTATGTGTGCCCAAACATTATTCATTTATATTTGTGATCATGGTAGACTTTCTCGTAGCCCCCTCTCCTTCTTTGATCAAATGGTTGATTGACTCATAAATAAACAAACAAACAACACCAAAGAGAGAGAGAGAAAAGTGAATTAATGGCGCAGATTATAGCAGAACAAACAACATGAAAGAAATAAGTTGAAGAGGATTCAAATACAAAAGTTTTTGATTTGTCTTATTTTGTGTCACTAATTCATTCTAGTGAACATGATCCCTGTTGGTAGAAAGTTGACCGAAAGAAGAAGTTGAGTTAGTGGTGGTGTTGGATTTTTTTAAAGAAAAGGGAAAATGTAAAAAGATATCGATGAAGAAGAAAGTAAAAAGTTGAAGCTTGTAGTCTTTATTTAGGAGTTTGGAGAAGAGAGTTTTGAAGGAAAATAAAAGAATTGGGAAGAGAGGGTTTTGGGGTTTAATTTGTTTTCTTCACAATAGAGGAGAGTGTTGAAGGAAATAAAAAAAAGGAATTGGGAAGAGAGGGTTTTGGGGTTTAATTCGTTTTCTTCATGATACTAAATTCTCTTCTGTTAGGAAACTCAAAAATTGTATTAGAGGAAGGTTTTATAAGGTTTATGAGTTTTAAAAGTTTAATTTATGTTGTTATAATATTTCTACAATTAAAAGTATATTAATCATAAGTATTAGTTTAATATTATCTAAAAAATTGTTCTTTCAAAAAATAAAATAAAAATTTCTCTATATATTTTTCACCCCCACAAATATCCTCCTTCACCTCCCCTCCAAACAAAGAAGAAGGAGCAGCAGCACTAAACAGTGTAAAAGTGGTAGATAAGACACTACTAAAAAAGCAAAATTAGCGAGGGAAATTAGTGACAGAAAAAATGAAATTTCTCACAAATTCCTTGGTCGCAAAATTTAATGACGGAATTAGAGAGGGATTTCACGTTTTTCCTCATTAAATATCTCTCACTAATTTTTGTTTTTTAGTAGTGAGAGTGAAATGTCAATAAAGCTACCAAAAATGCGAAATAAGTCCTCAATTTTGATTACGTGTTACAATTTAAGAGGGGTGAGAATGTGTTATTGCAGTTGCCATAACAGCAATATTAATCACAATTT
>Ga0228711_1002554_pt1 | contig 28082 bp, 22 predicted proteins | sample MedpolnodulmetaG_2_FD_177996 | JGI IMG/M metagenome (GOLD analysis project Ga0228711, IMG submission 177996) | Root nodule microbial communities from Medicago polymorpha collected in Santa Monica, California, United States - brown nodules | ecosystem: Host-associated > Plants > Roots > Nodule... | reverse complement strand
CCCCCAAAAAAAAAAAAAATTTAATAAACAAAGATTCAATAGAGGAAATTGTACTCTTTAATTAATTAAGTGTACACTACTTTTAAAACATTATACCAATAATAAACAAGGTCAATTTAGGTACTGTTTGACCCAACTTTTTTTATACTTCTCTACAATTTTAAGGAGAATGTAAGTCAAACACAATATCAAATAAGTACTTATGGAATAAAAACAAAATATTTGAAACATTTTTTATTTATTATGTTAAGTCATAATAAATTCAAAGTTTTGTACAATATTTTGCCAACCAACTTTTAACTTAAAAATAGCTTTAAAACCTTAAAAAAAATTAAAACAACCAAACAACTTTAACTTCTTTCTTAAAGCCCTTAATTTTAACTTTGTTTTAAAGTAACTTTTAGACTATAAAAAAGTCAACTCAAACGATGCCTAGTACAATTAAATGTTTTTTGACATCATTGTTACATTTCTTAATTTGTATGTAAAAATCTTAAAACAAAACTCATTTTAAAATAGATGTAGCACATTGTTTTTTACAAGATCATTAATAATTCGTTCATCAGAAAAAGAAAAATAAGAATATGTCGATTTTTAACTATGTGATGACTAAAAGATATATATTGAAGGTCGGATAGCAGAAATATGATAGCATGATAACAAATAGTTCAACAAATTTTGAATAGACTCTATTATCTTTTTAAAATTTATGGTTGAGCCTAACATAACCTTTTAAAAACCAACTTATAAAGCAAAAATTGTCATCACTTATAAACACTTATAATTGTTCATGTCATATCACTTTCAATATGAAACTAAGTTTTAACGATCTTAATGATATGTGTCTCAAATTTAAAAGATACTGTTTGGATTTTTTTAGTAGATAATTTTGAGACTTTTTCTTTTGACTCGAGATGATTTTGTGCATGTCATCTTTAATGTTTTATATCCAAATTTAATCCAGCACATGGGTTAGAAGAAGGGAAAACAGATCCTTTAGGGATCTAGCAGTACTGATACAAAACCATGACGTTTACGGCAAACAAGATAAGCAATTAATACGCAATCCTTGATAAAATATTTAAAGTTAAATAATTTTTAAATTCCTATAAAATTTTGAATTTTCGCTTTTAATCCTTCTAATATTTTTCTTAAATTTTTGGTCCTTCAATTTTTTTCTGCCTCTATTTTCTATACTTATCTTTAAGTCATGTCATGTGTATCTTTATATTTGTGATGATCTTTTTTAAAATGTTTAAAATATTATAAAAATCTCGAAAAATTTTAGTTTTTAAGTGCCAAAAGCATAAAAAATTTATATTTAATTCATCTCTCGTTAAAAAACTCAACTTTTGTAAGAGAAAATTCTTTAATATACTTAATATGACTGCGAAAAAAATTCAAAATTTTAGATGATATTCATGATTTAATTTTAAAACGTGGACCAAATATGATGAAAGAAAATATCACGACAACCAAAAATTGAAGAAATATTCATGAAGAAAATTTAGTAAATTTATTTAATCACGTACCAAACTTATGATCAAATGTTTAAGAAACCCTATTATTGGTAAAATGTGTCACACCCAGTTAATACTCTCACTGTCTCATTGTAATAAAATATTGATCATAACCCACTCCGACACTCCCTTAAAGAAGAGAATCGAAAGAAAACTAGCACCGACTTGTTGGAGAGAGAATCTACAGAGAGATACAGTAGTGGATTCTTGAGATAAATATTTTTTGGTCCTTACATTTTGCGCCTTTTTGAAGAATAGTCCCCACATTTCATTAAATGTTTTTAAAATCCTCACATTTTATCTCTGTTATCAAAATTAGTCTGTGCTGTTAATTCTCTAACGGAATGTTGTTGTGACAGTTAGTGAATCTCAATTATTTTAAGGTTAAATATGTTTTTGGTCCCTACATTTTGCGTGACTTTGAAAAAGAGTCCTTGCATTTCAATAAATGTTTTTAAAATCCCTAAAATAATAAGAACTATTCTTCAAAGTCACGCAAAATATAGGGACCAAAAACATATTTAACCCTAAAATAATTGGGACCCACTAACTGTCACATCAGCATTCCGTTGGAGAATTAACAGCGGTGACTAATTTTGATAACGGAGATAAAATGTGAGGATTTAAAAAACATTTAATAAAATGTAAGGACTATTCTTCAAATGAGCATAAAATGTAAGGACTAAAAACATATTTAACCCTTTTTTTTAGAGCGGGATAAATAGTTTTTCTATAAGGCAATAGAAAAAATTAGGATTAAGAAATATGTAATAACAATGTAAATGAGTAATGTTTTGTACCGACACCATGTCGAATCCAAGTTAACATAATTTCTAAAATAATTTTTTCATCTCTGTTTCCTTAACATGTATTCTTGTAGAATTTGTTAACATTTGTCTTACTCCCGCCGTCTCATAAATTTAGAGTCGTTTAAGCAAAATAAAAAGGTTAATAGTCGTTTTTAGTTTTCAAGGTGTAATTAATATATTTTTTCCAACTTTGCTCTCAAAACTTTTTTTCAACTGTTGCATGTTTCTTTTTCCAGAAAACCATCGTGAGCTTGTGTTAACATGAAAGGGTCGATCCACCACTCTTATAATTAATGTTTTTGTCTTGAGAGTGTTTTTTTTTTCTTTCTCAACTGCACAACTTCCATAGTTCTATGGACTATGTGTAGATGAGTGGCTTTTGATTTTTACAATAATTAACTACTACCATGTGAGTGATTTTTAAATAATTCAAAAAGAAATAAATAGTGAAGTCAGTCTAGTAAAATTAGTATGTTGGATGACTAATTTATATTTCTTAATTTGTATGTAAAAATCTTAAAAAACAATTATTTTGAAACGGAGGGAGTACCTTTAAAGTTGCACATATAAATTATTTGATGGAGCCGACAATGTAAAACTTTCTACACCGACAGTGCATTAAATTTTGTTGACTATCACATTCAAAATGTTCTTAATTGTGCTTCACAAAGGCTCTCTAAAGTTAAAAATGAATTCTCCTATCTTAAATTTGTGTTCTTTATAGTTAAGGTGAAAGTTTTGGATGATGATCATTATTAAGAAATCATTGTTTTGATGATCATAAGAATAATAAAAATAAGCAATGTATGTCTTATATAATCATGTTATTAGGAGAGATAATATCATTGTTTCGATTGTATTCATGTGAATCACAAAGGGTCACACAACCGATATTAAAGTACTTCAAATGCACATTCTACATCCTTTCTTGCTGCTTTTTTCACGAGAAAAATCATATACTCTCTTGTTCCAAACTAGAGGTTCCCACTTCAAATCAAATGGTATACTTACATAGATTCTTCTAGTTTTAACCAGTTCTAAGGTTAAAACATGACCTATCTAATTAAGTCTCAGAAATGAAAGAGAGGCATATATCATCACCGTGCAATTTCACCATCACACTTCTAGAGTATCAAATCATCAACAATCAAGATATACACATGAGAATTGCATCATCTACAAGATCGTTCTGTTTATGTGTCTATGTTAGCTTGATTTTTAACGAAAAGTGATCTATGGCAGCATAAACAAGATACAACAGAAGATAATTATGGAACTTACGAGATACTGGAAAACAATTTACTCCATAAGCCGGACAACCAAAAGAGAGACAGAACCAAAACACATAAGGATAATGATGGTAAATTTCCCTAGCCTGATAAGATTATTACTACAAGCCACAAGATTGAGTCACTGAAAATAATTCACATATCTTAGAATGTGTGAACACAAACTACAAAATTTAAAAAACCACCAAGGCAAAGACACGGTGATTACTCTAATGACCCACTAACACTCAAACCCAGGTAATTGGATTGGAATATTTATATTAAAAAAAATCTAAAAAGAAAAGAACTAAAAGAAGCATCAGGTTAAAAGCAGAGGAAAAACATATATTTTATCATGAAATTTGTTTATCCGTACTAGTATTCCTTTTCCTTCTCGTACCGTTTACTCAGAATCAGTTCTCAGTTAGTAGCTCCACGAGATCTCCCTTCTTCATTTTGGAGAACCCTTTCACGCCACGAGACTTTGCAAGTGCCCTTAATTCAGATATCTTCAGTGCATTCAAATCCTCATTTTGAACCACTACATGCTCATCCACACCCTCATTATTATAGGTTTGTTCGGAGTCATGAGAATCATCATCTGAAAATTCAGGGAAGGACGTCTCATCCTTTGTATCAAGATCAATGTCAGACACAAGTTTAGGCTCTGGCTCATCATCAAGTTTCAAATCTAACTGATCCTGAATGTTCTCATTGTCTTCAGTACCTATTGGTACTGCATTAGTATCAGCCAAGTTATTAGAGACAGGCTGGTACCTAACACGTGGAACAGGAGACTTTCTTTGGAAAACTGACCGAGGCCTTGCCGAAGAAGCAATGATGGCTTCTTGAGACTCGCCATTTGGAGCACCTGAATCAGAAAATTTAGAGTTTTGCCTTCCATTATATTGGTTACTTTCTTGCGACTGGTCATCATAGTTAAGGTCTTTTACATTGTCCTCTCCATTACTTCTCTTTCCTTGCTCAACAGAGTGTTTCTTCAATAGGTTGAGGAGGGAATCTACAGCACTTTGCTCTTTAACATGCCCTCGGCGTACTTCAACTTTCTTTTCTTCTTTGACAGTGGTCCTCTCACGCAACCGAGCTTGAACTTTCCTAAATAATTCAACAATCTCCTTCTCTCTGGGGCCAGGGGATGGGGTGGCCTGGAATTTTCCTGAATTATGCGATACTAATGGTCCATTTTTTGAAGATAACATATCTTCTTCAAAATTCTCAAAGATATCTCTCCCATCATCGTTCCTATCTTTGCCTCTCGATGACCCATGCCTATTGTTTTGCCTTGAGAAATCTGAGTTCCTCCTTGCTTCACATACAAAAGATGCAGCCATTGAACCATACTTTAGTCCTCCAATTTTGACATGAGAATGAATTCTACGACGACCTAGAGAAGTGCATGAATATACAACAGTTCTTCTTCCCAAACCACGTGAACATGGGAAACACTTGTCTTCTGGCATTCCACAACCTGAAATATATCAAACCAACTCAACAACCACAAAGATAATCGTGTAAGGACGAAAAAAGTAAAGGAAGACATCAAATTATACAAAACATGGTGCCCTATGGTAGCAAACTATCAACCTCTAAGTTTAGTTATGATAGACATCAAGATAGTTTATAGGGAGCCAACTGTTGAAAATTCAGCTTAGAGACAAAGTAATCAAACTACAATGACCATGACTTGCGGAAAATCTACAAGCAGCGCATAGATTAACATGCTAAGAAAAAAAAATCCAGCTTGGTAAGGTTTCCCTCTAAGGGTCATAAAAAACATATGCAGTATCCATAAAAAAAAAAAAACTTTAAATTTACATGTTGAATTTTGAGTATCTACTTTTTACTGGTAAAATGTGTTACAAAAATAAGGCTCAATCTAAAATGTGCTCCATCGTAAAGGGCACACCAGTTATCCTCTTTTATCACCATTTATTTATTATTTAAAATAAATGAATGGTAGAGACTTATTTAACTAAAAAGGGTAAGCCACCATTTTGGTCCTAGAATATGCGGAAGGTTGGAAATATATGGAAAAATGGTAAAATCATTCACATTTTTTGAAAGAATAATTTTAGAGAATGATAAATTAATACTTATGGTTAATATATTTTTAATTTTAAGAATATCATAACTACATAGATTAAATTTGAAGAATTCTTGTAAACCCTCCAAACCCCCCCAAAAAAAAAACCCTCCTGCAATACAATTTTTGAGTTCCTCCAAATGAAGAAGGATTTTGTATTATGAAGAAAAATGAACCCCCAAAGCCTTCTTTTCTCAATGTATCTATTTCTTCTACTTGTTCCTTCCTTCTTTTTTTTTTCCAAACCCCTGCCCTCCCTTACCCTCCAAACAAAGCCTAAATGTCCTGTAATTGCAAACAATCTCTGATGCCTCTTTTGTAAGTAAGTTTAGGGACTAAAATGAACAATGAAAAATATATTTGAAAACTAAATTGGCTACCCAAAAACATGTAACAATAAAAGATATGCTTGTGGATGTGTTTGCAATTTCGATAGATTCATAGACTATACTATAGTGACACTGACAACACCTCACACATTCAGGGACCAAAGTGTTGGTTTACCCAAATTTTAATCATAATTCATAATCATCCACAATGTTCTGACTTTTAACATGTATCACGTAAGAATTCCATGCTTCAGAAAATTTAAAACAACATAGTCGAAACTCAAAACATAGTGAAAAACCTAAACCAGATAAAAGGGAACTTCTAATAATAACAGTAATGTTATACCTACATCTTAAAATTCCATACCAAGGTTACAATTGGTCATTGATATATCAAATATTGGTCACAGAAAAAAAATAACTTCAACCCATTAAGATAACATCATTTACCCAGAAATAATAGCCAATAAAGTTTGAACCTTTTCTATGAGAAAGCCGCAACTAATTGAAAAAACAAAGAAAATAAACTCAATTGAACATACGGTTTCTAAAACCCTAGTGTGAAATTTGTATTTCAAACCAATCAAATAAAAGGGGTTTTTTAATACTAATATGAGAACAGTCTTGAATCAAAGAGGAAAAGAGAGATACTAACCAACGTTGTTGGCGACGACGAGATGAACGGTTTGCGACATTGTTTTGTTGTGTTGGGAGACACAGAACACTCACACACAGTTTCTCTTCTTTTCTCGTAGGTTTTAGTTCGTTTGATAAGGGGTGTTCTCGGTAATATGTTCTTATGTTAGGGCAAAACTGTCATGTCATTTCATTTTTAAAACATGTAATAAATTATTTTTTTTACAATTCTAGCTAGTTTTTTTACACAAAAACAAAAATTATTTATTCAAATTGATATACTACATCAAATGCAGCATCATATCATACTATAAATATAAAAAAATGAGTATATAAACAAATTCGCAACATTCAAGTTAACAACACACAACACAATAAAATGCATACAAATAATATGATAAAATTAAAATGACTGAAATACTCTCATATTTTCATATTTGTAACATTGATTAGGAAAAATTGTTAAGGAATATGTATTGACATGTATCAGATGTAATGTTTTGTACCAGCATAGGGTCGGATCCAAGTTAAGGATTTTGTAGACATGAGCTCCTGCCAGAGAAAAATTAATGTCATACAAGTTTATTTATAATATGACAAATGCTAACTTGTGCCCTCAAGTCACATGTTATAGAATTCATTATAGAAATACTCGTATCAAAAGTCGTGCATTCAACTTCTTAAAAGTTGACATATTATATTTTTCAATGCAAAGTTGCTCTTTTTAGGTTGCCTTAAAGACACAAGTTAGCATGACTTGTAACATTTATCTTCTTTATATTTTAAAACAGGAACAAATTAGTCCTCTTTTATATTTTTCATTGAAAAAGCACGAGAGGCTTGCCACATAAATTAATAAAAAAAAATATTTTAAGTAATTTTTCCATTAAAAACCCAAAAAAAAACCAAATTCTTCCTTTTATGTTCATCATCATTATATATGGTTATAGTTAAAGGGATTCATGTCTCTGCACCTAGAAATTTATAGAGGGTCTTATATTCAAGGGCAATTTTTTTTTTTGTTATAAATGATCTTATAATTAAGGACGAAAGGAGTAAATAAGTAATATACTTCACTTGAAATCAAATTTGGTAGAATTCAAGCCTTAATTTATGTGACTATATGTACCTTGTGATTGTTATATTAAGATAACATTCTAGGAAATGGCAGGGAAAGGAAAATGGTAGCTATCATTCTGCATTCACCCCCACTACCCTACAGAATCAAGAAGAACAACTTTCACAGGTACAGAGAAAATGGTTTAAGGTATCTATCAAATTACAAGTGTTCAACATTTTGATAAGATCGTATTAGTAGAATGCTGCCTATTGTTATTTTTTTATACTTGTTTTGGAGTGTTGAATCATGAGAAAATGTTATGTTTCTTAAGACTTTGAAAGACCATTCTCTTGAAGGAAAAAAGACACATGAGCTTGGGATCCTTATGGAATGGATCCTCTCAATTTTTCTCTCTCTCATGTTTTCTCAATTTTCACATCTCAACCCTTATTATGGGGCTTGATAAGTGAGGAAAAGGGCTATGATGCGTCCTTGCGACAGATAGGACTGTGCACGTTGCTGACGAAATTGTTTTTCAGATGATTTCAATGTTAGTTTACACTGCACTGAGCTGCAGCAGACAGTTGATTGGTAGGGCATCATCCTTGTTGACAGAAAAGACCGAGTTTATAACACAGTAGTAGAATATGCACTGATTTCCATGAAAGAATGAACTGCCTTGCCCCTAGATAAGAACAAATAAGAGGAAAAACTCTTGCACAATGTTATTGTTGTGATCTGTGTTTGCAAATAGTATGTTTCATTACTACTGAGTTTCATTAGTACTGTCTCTGCTATTGTTGTGATCTAAGTTTCATTAGTACTCTAATTCTTTCATGATTTTAAATGGTTTGTTTTTATTGAGCTTACATTGCAGGAGGAGTTGCCGACATTAATGGCTTATTGGAGAGAATTAATTTTGTCGTGGGAGTGGTTTAGCACTAAAAAGAATTGCAATGTTAGTTATTTGTACTCTAGTTGGCAATGTAATCCGTAGCAACAATTTTCTGACACAATGTTGAACTCGAGAATAATTCCATAGCCTTTAAAAATCATGTTTATTCTTCATTCTTGCTTCAAGTAAAATACATAAGAAGAAACAGAGGGACAGGTAAACTCAAGAAGTTGGTGGTGCTTCTCAGAACTGAAGTTCAGGCTTTGTGACTTTTTGCCATCTCATCAACATCAAGTTCCATTTCCAACACTGGTGAATCAAAGTACATGCTCCCCTTACTGGCAAGGGAGTAAAATATATCAATAATCAAAAGAACCAGTTCCATTTGTGCACAATGTATTAATCTCAGAAATTTGGTTACCTGTTCAGTACACGGTTGTAGTCTACAGCACTTCGCATGCAGTACAGGACTCTGCCAACGATGTTGGTCATGTGAATTGGACCAAATGTTCGACTGTCAATTACTTCCTGCCATTTGAGTTGGGAGCACTGAATAAAGTATCACAATCATGCAGTATAGGACAATATTGTTTACAAGAAATTAAGGAGTCGAGAAACATAACCAATATGCGACGGAAGATCATACTATCCCTTGTGGAAACTTTTACTTAATGCTTTGCTATAGTTTGGTTACAATATTTCGAAGCTGTAAAAACTAAAAAGACATCGAAGGACAAAAAAAAAATATCATGTTCAAATGATTATTTTATCAGTTTTAACTTAACATGGGGAAACAAAGCTACATGGAAAAACTTAAGAGCTAGCCACTAAAATCTTTTTTTTCTAACAGGGCTAGCCACTAAAATCATTAACCTAAGTTCAGGTTACTATTGCAGCTATTATTTAGGAAGAAGCTATTTTTGTTAAAACGAGACTTGAGCATTTTCACTTGACGAACTCGTATCATAATTAAGTTCAGGCATTCAGCTTACTATTGCAACTTCTTATTTAGGAAAAGCTATTTTGGTTAAAACAGGAATTCATCATTTTCACGTGAGAAACCCAGGTTAATATTGCAGCTATTGTCAAGGAAGAAGCTAGTTTGGTTAAAACAGGAACTAAGCATTTTCACTAGAGGAACCCAGGTCACAGGCATACATGACCTTGAACCTTGTCAACGTCATAAGCAAAATTTCAAATGCTACTTGAATGAATCGACGTGGGAAACTATGGTATATTTATTTGTTAAGGAAAGGTGTTTAACCGACAATGGCAAATGAAGTCCAGAATCCATATACTGTCAACAATGTCAAAATCTATTGACAAATGTAAAATTTGGTATACACAATCTGATAACTCAAAAAAATATATATTAACCAATCAAACCATTAGTTAAACCTAGTTATCAGGTTAATATTACACACTAAATTTCAGTCATTCGAACAAGAAGTATGTATCACCTTACATACTTGCATACAATTAATAACTATCCATAGCTTGATTAAATCATATTTTAATGTAAAACTTATATTCCAACATGAATACAGTAACATTATTTCAGATTGTAACAGGGGTGCATAGTGATCCATCAAAGGTTAGCATAAAAGTAATGGAAATGTCTATGTAAATATAGGCTGTAGCTAAGCTATTTATACCCTTGGGTTTCAATTTTTTATTATCAGACACTACCCAACATTGATCCTTCTTGAGAACAAAGGATTCCTCCTTTTCATCGGTAGAAGCCATTTCATAACCACCGGTCGCAGCTAATCTTCTGACTAGATAGTCGTCTGGCTTTTCAGGGTTCTTCAAGAGAACAACATCTCCTTCATTAACTTCACTGTCAAAGAAAAATGTTTATCACCAAGTAATGGAGATGATAATATACATAACGAGCTCCTGACGAAAATGTCCAAAACAAACATGTCTTTGGAAAGGTTGTTTACACAACTACCACCTCACTAATAGCTAACAAGAAAGCAACCTTATCATTGCAGCAAGGCTCTCCCTCGAGCAACAGCCTATGAAGCATGGACTCCGACACGGACACTTAACACAACGCTGACACATCGACACCGCTAATGTAAAAACTATAGGACACCGACACCGCTACATATATGTTAAATTATCTATAGACAGTCTAAAATAAAAATCAAAATACATACATAAGCATCTAACTTGATTAATTTATTTGATTAGAAAAAGTTCTAAAACAAGATATCGTAGTATTTGACCTTTATTTATTCTTCTACTATCAAGAAAGCTAAAAATATTATAATCGACATTAATGTCTATAAACCCCCTAATTGATCTACATTTCTCAAAACATATGTAACTCTTGTATCTACGATATGTGGAAGCAAGAGAGAGAAAAAAAATGTTATAGATATTTGTCTAAGTTGTCTAACACGGCTCATATAGGTGTTGGACACCAGTCCTAAGAGTATCAAAGAAAAAAACAATTTAATTTATGACAACGGTCTTAGTTGTCCTACACCTGTCGTACGAGTCTCATAGGAGTGTTAGAGACCAACACGTAATTTTATTTATGACACCAGTCTTAGTTGTCCTACACCTGTCGCACAAGTGTCATAGGAGTGTCAGACACCACGAGACGGCAGTCCTAGAGGTGTTCGTGCTTCATAGGGAACAACGAGCAAAGTATTTGTGTCATATGACCTATGAAGTATTGAATGGGAATAAGAACACAAAAATCAAGAAAAGAAACACACAAGTTGCAGTAGTGTGATTACAGCGGGTCTGTTGGAAGCGGTATACTCCGAACAAGAAGAGTTGCTCCATTTCCAGAAAAAAGAGGGGCCATCTCTTCTCCTTTATTCCAATGCAAGAAGGTTATCCTTCCATTAAAAAACTCCTTTCGGAAAAAATCAAAGCGCTCATCATGTTTGAATTTTGCAGGATATCCTTTCTCCATCTTGCTAAGTTCCTATTTATATATAGATTCCAACCAACCCACAATTAAAATTCCTTGAATGAAAACTTAGCAATAAATATGAATAATCAACATACAAATACTCAAATGTCAAATCTAATAGAATCAAAATGAGAGAAGAGAGAGACCTTAACGCTGAGATTGAGGGTGTAACAAGCTTTGGCCATAAGGTACTGAATCTGCGTCCACCTGTTGGAACAAAACTCTTTTCTTATTCCTTTTTATTTACTCGCTCTGCATGTCAATTGCATTGTGTTTATGGAAATGTACATGTGTAATAACCGTGAGTGATTGAAATATCAATCCTCAATTTATTATTTCACTTTATCTAATCCTGGTATTAATCTATGCAATTAACAAGTGATTAAACTTTAAAATGCTTCCCTAATGAATCGTTTGAGAGGATCTAATTTCAATTCCTATGTCTCATAAATGGATGAGGCCTAGAGGAAGAATTGAGAGAGAAAAAAAGCAAAATAGTGAAAGAGTTTTTTTTGATTAAGCTAGAATTTACTTAGAACTAACCGGTGACTAATGCAAACAAATCATGAGAATTAGGAGCTTAATTTATTTTAGGATCATTTTAACTTCTACCTTAGAGCACATACATGTTAAGCATTAATGTCATTCTATTAATAATAATAATTTATTGAAAAAAAATTAATATTAAACATTTTAAGCAATAAATTAACATAATTTTCAACAAATAATTTATATTAATGAAATTCTTAACATGTGACCTAAGGGCAAATGTTAGCATTTCCTTTTTTTTAACAAACAAAGATCATTATATTTAGGAGAATGTTAAACAATGCACTTAAGACATTGGTTAAGCAAGTAAAACAAGTACTCCCTCCGTTCCTTTTTAAGTGTCTCTTTTGGAGAAATTTTTTGTTCCTATTTAACTGTCACTTTCAAAGTTCAATGCAATATTAAATGTTGTTTTACCAATATTATCATTAGCTATTTATTGCGGAGAGACAAATATATGAAATGAGATGTTAAATGAACAAGGTCATTATAGTAAAAGTATGACTTATTGCATCAAAAGTAGTAACAATTATTGATTGTGTTGGTTTGTGTAAAATGTCAAAAAGTGACAATTAAAAAGGAAGAGGTAGTAACTTTCTATAAAAGGTTGTGTAATTATTACTTAATCAAAAGTCAAAACTTATATTTGTAAGACAAATTTTCTATTTATAGTTTCCTTAATCATTGTCTTGAGAGCACCGGTTGACAATACCTCTATATTAATAGCACATCGATGCGGTAATAGAAATGCTTTGAGGGGCAAAATAATACAAGCAAATATTATAATGATGGAGGAATTAAACAGCAAAACTACATAACACAACAAACACAAAAAACCTACACTAGCTTGAGTGAATTCCGATGAACTAAAACTCTGATGTACGCATGGTCTGAGAAAGGGTTCCACCGTTTTTCATGTATTATACGCAGCATTATCTTGTTTTTTACACAAGATGTTGTTTCCGGGATTTGAACTCATGATCTTTCAATCACGTGACAACAACTTTAGAGATACGTCAAGACTTTCCGTTTGAGCAAAACAAAGGATAAAAAATTAGACAAACACCAAACCACACCTATACCAAAATTAAAACCATTCCCAAATTTGAATCAGGCACTTCGATAAACATTACAATCGACCTAACTCCCTGATGTATAGACTGCACTCCACATGGAACAATATCAAAATTCTCTTCACCATTGATGACAGAAATCCACACTGAGAACTACCAAAACCAAGCAATCTTAATAAACAACACAAAACCAAAATATGAAAAATAAATAATAAATAATCAGACACCGATCCGTATGATAACAACCCACTAAACCAACATCTTCCAATCAAAGCGCAAGGCACAATGTCGTAATCCATGCTATTAGATTTGAGCTTCAGCTAGTTCCAAGAGAACATTTTTACCTCATCAATCATTTGATCAATACTAATATCCTTGTTTTTAAACAACTTATCATTTCTTGATTTTCGAATGCTTCATATACCGTCAAACCAAATCACAATAACATGAGCCAAGTGGCACTCGGACTTCACCCCTTTTCGTCATTGGGCAGAGAACAAAGGGAAAATAAGCTGCAACCACTGTTTTATCGGTGTAGCTTTTTATAATCGTTAGCCATCAACAAAGACTAAAAATTGATCAACCAAGTTTAGAGTCAAATGACTTATAGTGCAAGAGGCAAAGGAGTTCTTTGCCAGAACTTCGACTTACAACAATGTTGAATTCAATTTTAAACACATGCCACGCCAAATTTTCCGGTTGGGAAAAGATTTAATAAGTTGTCTAATATGCAAGCATTTTTTTTTAATACACAGCAATTTATTAGAAGAAACCCCAATCACAAGGTGTGAGAACGTAACAGATCAACAACAGAGCAGTCTCTAATACACATATCACCAATACATTCTCAAATCCTAACCCCATAATCCGACAAAAATCAAGCTATGTTACAAACGCCTCATCCAAAACCAAACAAATAGAAAAGATAAATAAGTTAACTTGAATCTATTATGCCTATCCAAATCCCCCTCTAAACCAAAAAAATGTCACCAAGATTACAAAGAAATTCCCAATGAAAATCCATTCATGACCAGAAAAACTAAAAATTGCAGAACATATCCTTCACATAAGTCTATCATGCAGACTTATGTAACCATCCCATAACAATGATTTAAAAATCATACATTTATTCTTCATCCTTACTTCAAGTAAAATCCATAAGAAGAAATAGAGGAACAGGTAAACTCAAGAAGTTGGTGCTTCTCGGAACTAAAGTTCAGGCTTTGTGATTTTTTGCCATCTCATCAACATTAAGTTCCATTTCCAACACTGGTGAATCGTAGTGCATGCTGACAAAACTGGCAAGGGAGTAAAATATATCAAAAATCAAAAGAACCAGTCCAATTTGTGCACAGTGTATTTATGTCAGAGATTTGGTTACCTGTTCTGTACACGGCTGTGGTCTTCAGCACTTCGCAGGCAGTATAGGACTCTGCCTACGATGTTGGTAATGTGAATTGGACCAAATGTTCGACTGTCAATTGCTTCCTGCCATTTGGGTAGGGAGCATTGAATATCATAACCATTCATTGTATACAAGAAATAAAGGAGCAGAGAAGCATAACCAATATACCACGGAAGATCATACTGTCCCTTGCGGAAACTTTCACTTAATGCTTAGATATAGTTTAGTTACAAAATTTCAAAGCTGTAAAAACTAAAAAGACATCAAAGGACTAAAAAATTCATGTTCAAATAATTATTTTCTCAGTTTCCACTTAACATGGGGACACAATACATAAAAAACTTAAGAGCTAGCCACTAATCATTAACCTAAGTTCAGGTTACTATTGCAGATATATTACTTAGGAAGAAGTTAATTCGGTTAAAACGGGAATTAAGCATTTTCACTTGACGAATTCGGTCAAAATTAAGTTCAGCTTACTATTTGAGCTACTATTTAGGAAGAAGCTATTTTGGTTCAGACAGGAATTACACATTTTCACTTAAGGAACCCAGGTCACAGGCATACATGACCTCGAACCTTATCAAAGTCATAAGCAAAATTCCAAATGCTGCTTAAGTGAATTGGCTAGGGAAACTGTGGTATATTTCATCTGTTGAGGAAAGGGGGTTTCACTGGCAATGACAACTGAAGTCCAGAATCCAGATACTGTCAACAATGCCAGTATCTGTTGACAGGTGTAAAAATTTGTTTACATAACTATAAAAAAAATAAAAAATTAACCAATCAAACCATTAGTTAAACATAGTTATCATGTTATTATATTAACACTCAATTTCAGAGCATTCAAACAAGAAGTATGTATCACCTTAAATTCAATTAATAACTAATAATAGGTTGATTAAACGATATTTTAATCTAAAACTTATATTGCAACATGAATACAGTAATAGCGTTTCAGATTGTAACATGGGTCCATACTACTAATAGTATAAAAGTAATGATAAATTGTCAATTTAAATATAGGCTATAGCTAAGCCATTTATACCTTGGCTTTCAATTTTTCATTTTCAGCCACTACCCAACATTGATCCTTCTCAAGAACAAACGATTCATCCTTTTCATCAGTAGAAGCCATTTCATAACCTTCAGTCGCCGCTAATCTTCTGACTAGGTAGTCATCTGGCTTTTCGGGGTTCTTCAAGACCACAACATCTCCTATATACAGTCGTCTGTCGAAGAAAAATGTCTGTCATTGACGAATAATGGAGATGATAATATACATAACAAGCTCCAGATGAAAATGACCATAGTCAGTTAATCTCTTAACTAACTTTTGTCGAACTCAAGAATAACATGAACGAAGTTCATTTAAGACCAGTTTCCGCATTTTAAAATTGACGCATTAAAATGGCTTCAAAACAAATATTCTTTGCACCGCAAATAAAAATCTGCATATAACCACTGCCTGGGAAGATCATGAAATCAGTCAAACCACTGGAACCAGCTAATTTATAACTACAAAAAAAAAAATTAAAAAAAATCCAAAACAAACATGTATCTGGAAAGGTTGTTTCCACAACTACCACCTGACCAATGGTAACAAGAACACAACCTTATCATTGCAGCAAGGCTCACCCTTGAGAACCTTATTGAATAAAAGAATAACAACAACCAAAGTATTTGCCTGCTAGGTGGAATCGGTGAATCAAATGAAGCCATAATGTCCTATCCTATGATAAAATGTGTCTAATGCAGTAATGCTCCAATATTCACATCCAAATCATTAGCAATGGTTTAACCTATAGTCCTTGATCTATCTCTACATCTAACTATTGGACGACCTATCAGATCTACCCTCCTTAATGATGCTTCTAAGGGTCTTCTCCACCTTACCCAGACTCAGACTACCAAAAATGAAAACTCTGCCATCTTTTCCAAAATGCAAACTACCACAACTTTCCTTCTAATAATTTATTCATGACCTTATAATGTTTTGTGAACTACTGATCTTCTCATCCATCTTAGCATTTTTGTCTCGCAACACAAACTGAACACAAAACATAAATAGAAAAATAATAATGATAATGGAAAACAGTCCAGACCAAGTTAATGATACATTACCACATAACAGAGAAAGGAGCTAAAGAAGAATATCAACATATTTTGCACAAGCAAGGCCAAAACATAAAACGAAATCTTTTATGGTGCATCCAAATTTCAAACTGAGTTGCTATATAATATGAAAAACTTGAGCAGATGAACCAGCAAGGTATTACTTCCAAGCATAACTAAAGTCGTTACAAATTCGTGTGTCTATGAAATAAAATGAAGCATTGAATGGAAACAGACATGCAACAAATTCAAAGGAGAAGCAACACATGAAACACACAGATAAGCATCTTTGTTGTATTATCTAAACATAAAAACATCTTGCAATAGCAGTCAATAGAATTGCACAAATATGATATATTATGAGTATGATTACCTTAGGTCTGGAATCGGTAATCTCCGAACAAGAAGAATTGCTCCTTTTCCAGCAATAGCAGGAGCCATCTCCTCTCCTTTATTCCGGTGCAAGAAAGTCATCCTTCCATGACAGAAGTGTTTGAAAATAAAAGTTGCTACCTCATTTTCTTTGACATGACCTCCTATACGGTTCTGTCCAATTTCAACATTGTATCAGTCAGAAGAACCTTCTAAGGAGGACTTTGAAGTGCTTAAAATGTGACACAAGACTCAAACTACTAGGAAACATGTTACTGTAAATGCCATTGCTCTGTTGATAACTTCACCATTGTTCCAAATGTTTTACATTATGGTTCTTTATTATGTAGCGTACACAAAGATAGGCCTTAAGAAGCCACCTAACCTTCAAAATCTAAGTTCAAATAAACTAAGAATAAGTTTGGTTCCACTTCTAGAAGGACTAGAATTGATTCTGACATGTTTGGTTACTGTCAAGTAGAAATGATTCTAGTTGAAGCTAGGATTTGTAGTTTTTGATTCTAGAATTGATTTTCACACAAATTTATAGTTCAACTCACTTTTACATATGTATCCAAACACAAATCACTTTTAGTCAGAGTCACTTTTAACCAAAATCAATTCTACAGAATCAATTCTATCAAAATCAATTCTCCCCACCGCACAACCAAACACATGCTAAGTTCTTTGCAAAGTTAAACTTCAAACGTCCCCTCAAAATTCTCCACAGATTGTGTTTAGCAGTCATAATGCGTCCAATTGAGACGAGAATAATGGATGGATAACTCAAAAACATTCTAAATGATTCCACTACAGTAACCACATCAACGTAAAGATACTAACAAACTTAAAAATGTAAAATGATAATAATATTACAAGACTGAAAAATGGGTTAATTACAAGAGAAGAAGGAGACCTTTAAGGCAAGAGTGGAGGCGTATTGAGCTTTGCTTGCAAGGTACCGTAACTGCGTCCGCCAGGAAACCATTCTTGTGGAATTTGGCTACAGCACTATTGTGGTACACCGTTTGTTTTACACTTTCATTCATTCATTCATTGTAGTACCAAACTAAACCACCAAATTGGTTTTTATGTTTTTTTTTAGTCAAATTAGTCTCCGACTCTATTTATAAAATAATTCTTTTGTTAACTTAAAAACTTTTTAATTAAATCTTTCGTTATGTAACAAAGTTCGTGATTTAATTGATGAATTTTTGACAAAAACTATGACTAATCTATACTATACTCCCTCTTTCCCAAAATACAAGGAAAAAACTCATTTTCTTTGTCCCAAAATCTAAGCAAAAAAGACAAATTTTTATCATATTTGTTCTGGACCGGTCAGAAGACCAACCGCACGACGACACGTGGTCGGACTTGCACCGCCTCAAGACTCTGCACTAAAGGGAGCACGGCAGCTTGCGTGCACCGTGCCACACAAGAGTTCGCTCTCGCGCAAGGATCACCCTACACATGTCCTGCTCCGTCCCTAATCACACGCCGCAAAACCCGGAGACGGTTATGGCCAACACGCGCCTATATGAGGCTGAACTTGTTTTACCCTCAAGGTACACATCACTTTTCACAACACTTCTTACACACTCTTTCTCAGTAAATTACTGACTTGAGTGTTGGAGTGCTAACGTGCCTGCATGCACTTTTCGTACCACCGGAGCATTCTCTGCCGTTGTTGCTATTCAACCGTTCTCACTAGACTGGTCATTTGGTGCTAGAAGGAGGGGATGTCCGCTAACCGCCATGGTCCAACATTCCTCCACCGTAACCGTTTTTTGTTACACGCATCTCTGCCGTAACTATTTTCAGTTACACATTCCTCCATCGCAACGGTTAACAATTACTACTTCTATATCTGAAGTAATGGCTGGAACTCGCAGAAGAACCGCCATGAGTCGTTCCTCCACCTCTTAAGCACCGCGTTCGATGATCCAAGTTCTCCAAAGTCAAACGGTTCTGATTCTCGAACCAGTGAATCTTGAGGAAGACGACACTATCTTCGGTACTACGATTGACACTCGTGCTGCTACCGCGCAACGACACTGCATCCGCCTCCTCCACATTCAAAGGATGTTCCTCCTCCACCCCCGTCTCGCGGGGGGCGCGATTAAGTGCAAATTATTTGTCTTAACGATGAAGGGTGCCGCCATGACTTAGTTCAAGGGCCTACAGGACAACTTTATCGATTCATGGGGAGAGCTTTGCAGTGAATTTACCTCTCACTTCACCGTGAGACGAAAGCGGCCGAAGACCATGGGGGCCTTGGATGTTATCGTCAAGGACAAGAAAGAAACTCCGAGGGAGTACATTGAACGTTTCACTCGGGCGGGCGTGGAGGTACAGGGTGCCAATGACGATTTGAAATGATTTATATTCGAGAGCAACCTTCGCGACGATTGCAAATTCAAAGAAGAGTTGGGGCTTCGGGCAGCCAAACACATGAACGACCTACTAATGCGCGCCCAACCATACATTAACTACGAGGAGAAGAAATTAATGGAGGAAGCACACAAAAACAAACAGTCGAACAAGACCGGTGATGACAGGCGGATCAACAACAATGAAAAAGCTAGAGATTCACGCCTCTAGTTCACAGACTACACCTCATTAAACGCATCCCGAGAAGCAATCATGCAGAAATGCTTCAACACATAATTCAAGGAGGCAGGCATCAGACAACCTCAACAATTGAAAGAGTCTGCTAAAACAGATAAAACTAGATTATGTTGTTTCCATCGATGTCATGGCCATGACACCAACGACTGCTACTAGCTCAGGGACGTGATCGAAGAGCTAATAAAAAGGGGGAAGTTGAACCGCTTTACGAGAGACGCGGGCCGAAAGGATGAAAAGTGGAAGAGAAACTCACCACATAAAAAGCCCCCGAAGTAGCGAGTCCCCCAGAAATAGGCGCTCTCCGGGGAGAGAGGAATCCTCCCCGAGGAGGGAGATAAATGCCATAGATGGGGGGACGAAAGGCCTAAACAACACTGACGAAACCAAGGAGAAGCGCACATTTCTAGGCGCCATCATGGGAGGGTTCACTACCCCACAGAACGCCACTAAAGGGACGACCAGGTGGAAAATCACCCAGCTCGTGGAGGTACACGCCGCCACGACGGTCCTGAAGACCGGAAGAAACCGACCCATCCTTGGTTTCTCGGACGAGGAAAAAGTGAACGGAGGCTACAACGATATATTCCCGCTTATCATCATCGCAGGGATCCGCGGGCACGACGTTGCCAGATGCTTAATCGAAGAGGGTAGCTCCGTGGATATCCTGTATCAGGATGCATTTGAAAAGTTAGGACTAAGGAAAACAAATTTGAAACCATACGAGGGAACTGAGCTGCAAGGGTTTAACGAGACGAGCACCCGCCTTTGGGGATACATCAACTTGGATGTTACCTTTGGCGAAGGAACGGTCGAACGGAAAATAGAAACAACCTTCTAGGTGGTTCCCGTAATGTCCGTCTACAACTGCATACTGGGGCGCCCGACACTAGCGGCCTTGGACGCCATCACCTCGACCGTCCACATGAAGATGAAGTATCATGGAGATAACGAAGAGGTAGTCACCATCCACGCAGACTTAAGCAGTGCTAACAAATGCTAAAAAGCCTTCCAGAAACTTGAACCCGCCTCCTTGCAGAGGTCGAGCCTCGGGGGAAAGAAAGCCAAAGGGCAGACTCACACCGACGGGAACTGCAACCATCCAGGTCGGGATTCGTCGTGGGGAGACACGATGCCAACCGGACACGCCAATATAGCTAAGTGAAAATAAATGACTTGATTGTGAATCCATTACTACGACAAAATCATTGTAAATCCATCCGCAATAAAACCATTGTTAATATACTCCTGCATATTAATAAAATGACCAACTTCCACTTGCAATTCTGTTTGTTTGTTGATTAACTAACAAGACCATAGACAGACAATCAAAGAACGAGGAAAAGCCAGTAGCAGCGATCATGCGGTTGTGTTGGCATCTGCCTTTGAGCGGAGCAAAGCCTAAGCAAACAGTGACAAACCCACCTCGGGGGCTAGCCACCCTCCAGGACGAGTGTCTCGCCCTATACGCCCAATTGGGGAACTATAATCTTGGTCGGACATGTTCCCCCGGAATCCATGGACAACGCAAAATTTGCATGAAACAAAATGCATAAGGAAAAGACAGAGACGCGCGAACGACGCAACTCTTGCATGAAACAAAATACATAAAGAAAGGAATCTCCTCCCAATGCGGCATGAATTAAAAATGCAAAAACACGAAGAGGGGGAGAAGAGGGCGCACGGTCGAAGGAATCTCCTCCGAACCTGGCATGAATTAAAAATGTGAAAACGCGAAGAGGGGGAGAAGAGGGTGCGCGATCGAAGGAATCTCCTCCAAACGTGGCATGAATTAAAAATGCGAAAACGCGAAGAGGGGGAGAAGAGGTGTGCGATCGAAGGAATCTCCTCCAAACGCAGCATAAATTAAAAATGCGAAAATGCGAAGAGGGGGAGAAGAGCGCTCACGATCATGCCAGAACTTCAACTTACAACAATGTTGAACTCAATTATAAACACAGGCCACATCAAATTTTCTAGTTGGGAAAAGATTCAATAAGCTGTCTAATATGCAAACATTTTTTTTAATAAGCAAAGCAATTTATTAGAAGAAAACCAATCACAAGGTGTGAGAAGGTAACAGATCAACAAGAGAGCAGTCTCGAATACACATATCACCAATACATTCTCAAATCCTAACCCCATAATCCGACAAAAATCAAGCTATGTTACAAACACCTCATCCAAAACCAAACAAATAGAAAAGATAAATAAGTTAACTTGAATCTATGTTACTAATCTAACTGAAAAATTCAATCCCCCAGCCTGAGTGTACGGTTTAATTTCTGTGGCAAATTTAGTTTCCTTAAAGCATATAAGGATTAATAATGTAACAGTTAGTTAAATTGAAGACCACTCATTAGAGTTACAACAGTGTGAGTCTTGTTTTCCTATGACATTAATGTAACAGTGAGTTAAACTTGGACTTATCGATTATTTTGTAGGGATGAAATATTAGAGCTACATCAGCATTCTTAATTTTTACAAATTTGAGCATTTACTTTTGATTATGCTTAGACTCACATTTCGTAATTCTACATTGTCAATCCACTGTTCATTCTGAGAACCAGTTGGAAATTGAAATCCATTTTTAATAATGCAACCAATGATGTGTATTTCGCATTTGTCTCCAACTAATGGAAAACTACATGTCAATTGTCATGGTTCTTAAGTTGCAGTTGTGGTTATACCGTGAATAATTGCCTATGCTACAAAGACCACTAAAACTTTTATATGGCAGCCGCAAGTGCGGACCATAATTTAGAACCATGCTACCCGTAGTTGAGGACTGCAGTTGAACACTTGAACTAGACAACTATTCGATCACGAGGGGAGCCTCGAAGATCATCACATTAGGCGCTAAGAGCAACCACACAAGTGGTTTAGACAGCAGATTTCCACTCAAAACCTTAAGCCATTAGGTATATTGCTCCACATCCATTTTTCCATTCAATGTGCAACTTCTAACTCACACGAATCACACCATCAACAATTATAGTTATAACATAAAAATACCTATTCCTTTAATTCATGGCATTGAGGTTCACATGTTAAAAAACAAAAAAAACATTAAAAAAAAACATGTGGATACATATACAATCAATTGTAGCCATCATGAACTGCCTTATGAATTTTTTAGCAGCAAGTAAAATGGATCTATTCTGCCATCAATTTCATGTTGGTAGCTTCTGGCCTACTGAATGCAAAAAAAGATACAATATCTTCAAATGAAGTGGAGAAAACTATTTTTTTATGATAGCAAAATGAACATTGGAACAGTGACTCTAGTTTTTGTTCTATAGTACATTCTCTTCTTCTTGAAATTCCCATTTTCAACTGTTATTACTATCTTCCCTGGTTCATTTATGTAAAAAGAGTTTCTAGTGCTGTCACCAACAAAACTTTGGTTTTGTAGTAATACATTGTATGAACATTCATCATTTGGAATGAACTCTTCCTTGTAAATCACCTCCCATCCAACAACAGTTATGTCCCACATTATTGTCACTCCAGTCTAGACACATCAAAGAAATAAATTAGAACAAAGGAAAGTCCAACATGGTTCATAAATAGAGTAAGTATATAAATTGCTCTTTGAAATTATAGGACTGTATCAATCTAGTCTCTCACAATATCGATCTTCCAAAATGATATATGTAGGGACATAAGTTTGTAATATCGTGAATGATGCATTGGATAACACATTCAGATAGAGGGACGAACTTGATTAACATTTTGCAATTCCATGAGTCATTTTGGAATATTGATAACACGAGGGGCTAGGTTGATCCAACCCTAAAATTTCAAGGACCGGATTTGATATTTACACAAAATAAATTAAAAGACTATGAAATATAATGCATTCAATTTGAAACAAATAACAAATAATGTCAAAAAAATTGTTGAGCACCTCATTGACAGGAAATTCAACTGTTGAAACAGAATTTGCTCTGATTCTATGCTCTAAAACTTTATCATCAGGAGAAAAATCTTGGTCATTATTCCTCCTTAGACCACCATATCCAGCTGGAAGATGCTCTGGGCTTATGTACCTGTGACATTTCATAATGTTAACTATAGTTGAATAAAATAAAATTTATAAGTAACTTGAATTTTATGTTATACTTAAGAACACTCACCTGAGAAGAATTGGTGTTACCCTTTGTGGTCTTGCAAGGATGAACTTCTTTTTGTTTCCCTGGTTCATAAACCTTGAGAATAACACTTGTGAAGTGTAGAGCCAAAATGGTGCATTTACTACAATCTGCAAACAATTTTCATATAAACTATAAGCTATTGTCATAAGCTGAGAACAGTTTACGAACATTTATACCAATAGATAAGCTCAGATAAGTCAATCCAAATGATACTGACATTTTTATAAACTATCTCAGGGTAATAGCTTTGAAACAACATAAGAGCCTTTTTGCTGACTGAGTTAAGCTCTTTCATTCCTTGAATTGGTGCACTCTTCAAATCATAAACCTGAATAATTCCATCAACCCCACCTCTAAAACTCAACTTCTTAATAGCAAATTCCATCAATTGAATCCTCCACCTCAAAAACAAGTCACATTTCTTTTGTGTTCCAAATGTCTGCTTGTACAAACTCTTGTCTTTGAAAACCTCGTAAACATAGTAACAAACCGGTCGACCTTCCTTATCTCTACTATCCAAATATCCAACTTTTTCAAAATCAGAACCCAAATCTTCATCAAGAATTTTATCAACATTATTCTTAATTCTCCAAACCAATGTCTTCTGTAACATGTCAAATGCATCATTGACCCTGTAATCTTTAGCCTTTAAGAATTTCCTCAATACAATATCAGTACCTTCATGTGCCCTACTTGGTAATAAAGGAACACCCCATAATGTAATGTCTCTAAGATTTTCCTTTGGCAATGAAATTTTTTCTCCTTTACCTAACAAATATTTTCCAATAATTGCTTCTTGAATTTTGCAACGAAATTCCAACAATGATTTCTTTCTCTTGAGCCTAATCTCTGCAGGACTTGGTGTCCCTACCTCCTCGTCATCAACCAATTCTCGTTCCACATCACTAACAAGATCATGATCACTAACAAGATCATGATCATCTTCGTCCTCATTGATAAGGCTTATTTGATTTTCATTGAAATCTAAATGGATATAATTATTGTTGTTCCCATTTTCATCATTGCATTCATCGGTATCACTCATGGCCTCTTCCCTGATTGGATTTTCCGGCAACGAGAATTTGCCGGAAAACTGAAGCATGGAAGAGGGTGGAGAGGATGGGGAGGGATCAGGAAAGATGGTGTTAGAAGAAATTTGTTATGATTTGTGGCAACCAGATAATTTTTATGTGATGATGGATCAGTTTGTTAATTGATAATTCTCAACCGTTAGTTGAGTGGCGCCAAATATAGAGAGTATAGCTAATTTAATTGGTTTCATTTTCATTGACAATTCATGTCTTATATGCCAACAACTGTCTACCATGCATTATAATTTATTATGATTTTACATCTTACATGCATTATAATATATATAAAAATCAAATCAAATCACATCAAAATCAAAATCAAGTTACGTAATAACGTCGTTGCTTTCTCTGTTTTTTAATCTTAAAAAAATGGTTTGATTTGAACACGATATGATAAGAAACAAGTTTTTATAAAAGAGTTTTAGTATTCCCACCCTGTGCATTTCTTCGCGCGCCCTATTTTTTTTTCAAAATTACCCTCGATACATTCCGGATTATATAATCCAAACACGTCCGGATTATATAATTCAGATTGCACCAGTACACAGAACTGAAACAGATTTGTATGTCATTGTGGTTTTTATCATTGTTTTTCAATCATTATATATGTATGTATAAAAGGCAATTAACTTAAATATTATATTAAAAAATGATTATATATATATCATTATACCAAAAAAAGTTGAATTTATATCATTACACATTTCACCTAATGATATACATTTCAACTAAACTAATGATATATATCTAATCTATGGCGCCGAAAGATCAATGGGACTATCATCCACTTCAACCTTCACACCAGAACTTGGACCAGGACCATGACCAGCCCTCTCATCAAGATCAAGATTTTCAATAATGTACAATTCTTCGTCATCTTCTATCACATTTACACCCGCCGCCCGACTTAGCTCATTATAATCTGTCATCCGGCTGACATATCTATCAAGTCAGGTGTCTGCATCCTCTCGATGGTATCGTCTCCATAGAGCGGAAGTGGGAGGAATCGGACAATCATCCTTCAAATCCAATGCCATAAAATGGTTGTCATTCACATATGCCAGACACATCAACAGATCGATACTTGGCGGCGGACCACATAGAGGGAAATAGGTTTCTGATTTCCCAATGGACAACACAACAACCGTTTGGTTGAATTTCTGTGCGAGGAGGAAACCCATATCCGACATGGTCATCCATTTATCTCGTGGTGCATTCCCAATATCACCATAGGATAGAGCGTCTGAGACCTCTTTATACCGCCTATCATCATTAATCATCCTCAGATAGCGGGCATTTTCTACACCGACAAGCCCTTTGTAAAGGTTGTACCGGATTAGTTGGTGATTATCAACAATCAAGTTACGTAGGACCGCAACTGCTCGGAACCCACAATAGCCATCACCAGGTACATCCCTAACCTTTTTAATAAAGTCATGCATCCAAATTGGGATTTGGTCTTTGTGTGGTATGTGGACTTTAACAGGTGTTGGCTTCTTCGGATTTTTGGGAATTGGCTTAGGAGGAGTAGGAGACATGTTGCTTTTCCGTGCACTATTTCTACTCGTCCCTGTTGATTTTTTCTGTGAACTCTGTGTCTCTTGCTCCTGGGAGTCAACAATCTCCCATAGGGAAGGTGAGCACCTTGTTGATAGAATGTTTTGCTTATCTTTCCTTGGAGCTCCTTTGGTGGTGACCTTATTTGGCAGTGGACGCATAGAGGTGGTCTTCGGTAAAACAAATTGTCGGAATTATTCCTTCATATGCAACTTCATGTTGTAATCGGCGTCCTTGAACCGAGTCTGCAATGTGTAAAAAAACTGTCATTTTGGTTGTTGCTGGAAAATAGGCAGAAACATGCATTCTGGTATGTGCACTGATACAGTCTGGATTTCAAAATCCGGAACGCATATGCAAATCCGAAACATAAAATCTGGAACTTCCTGATACACCTTTTGTATGAGCCTTAAATGCACTTGCATGGGGCGTAAATGCCACCCTTTAGGATTATATAATCTGAAATTCAACTATGTTGTTCGGATTATATAATTCGGATTGCACCAGTACAGGAAATTAAAACAGAAATCCTGGGCAGAAGCTAAAGTAACACAGTTTCTTAAAAATATACATGAAGAATATCCCATTATGGCAATAGAGAGATGTCTGCTTTATGAAGTTTTGGGTCAACCTCGTACTCGAACCTCAACCTCTTCTAGTGAGTGTGAATTCCATCCAAACGGAGAGCGGTGTCGTTCTTGATCTTTAAAGCAATCATGCACGCACACGGTAATCCGTAAGTGATCAAACTCAAACAACCACATTATGATTTATCCGTATCAATTTCAAGTGATTTATTATACTCCACTACGGGATGATGCAAAGCTTCCCTTGAAATGTTTCGGATCAACCTAGACCACGACACCTTTCCTTTGAACCGATGTTCAAGCATGATAATGCTCGTCTGAAATGAAGCATGTATTACGGTATGTTGCAACTCTAGCATGTCATGAACAGATTTCCAATTTGTACTAAAATCACCCATACTACTACTCAGATACTTTTTCAACTGAGCGTGTGCTGATTCAGATCTGTTTGTTGTAGTATTCCCAATATGAAGGTTTTTGTCAACCCAAAACCTCACAAACTTCTCCTTAACCGGATCCAAAATTGTATTTTCAACATAATCCAAAAACTTAGGAAATTTTGCGCATACAACTTTGAACTGGATCCGATTATCAATAGATGCTTCCTCCGTTTCGGAGTCCACAATATCCAATCATGCAGTCATCACAGTCTTCACCACCAAAACAGGCTTGATCGCTTCCCCATTCTTGCCTTTGAGATCCTTCACTTTGCAATCCAATTTACACTTTGCTCTCACATTTTGTCCAATGTGATATGAGCACAACAGAGTAGTAGCATCAGGGAAAACCTTTTCCACAACATTGATCAAAGCATTGTCCCGATCAGTGATAACTACTGATAGACTTTTAGCAAGTGTACTAAAACTATCGAAGTAGTAAAAATATCGTTCCCACAAGGACTGGTTTTAATCTCAAGAATTTAATTGCGTTATTAAGAAGGATGTATAAAGTTCTTTTAGTTGCCACTAGGCTGTTGGTTTCGCTTGATTGAT
>Ga0228711_1002552_pt1 | contig 28089 bp, 9 predicted proteins | sample MedpolnodulmetaG_2_FD_177996 | JGI IMG/M metagenome (GOLD analysis project Ga0228711, IMG submission 177996) | Root nodule microbial communities from Medicago polymorpha collected in Santa Monica, California, United States - brown nodules | ecosystem: Host-associated > Plants > Roots > Nodule... | reverse complement strand
AACCGAGTCATCCGAGTGGTTCCGGTTCAGTCATGCGGTTCGACCAATGACTCAGTGGTTCGACCATTGACCCAGTGACCCAGTACCCCTGCCGAGTCGATGACCGAGCCGAGTTTTAAAACTATGACTTGAAGTGTGATAAAAAGTAATTTATTGGAGTAAACCAGAAAAGATCGGGAAGGTGACAAGTTCTTGGAGAAGTAAAGAGAGTTCATTGCTATGGGAAAATGAAATAATTTCATAAAAGTTTACGACATTTTGAAATTCATAAACAAAGATTATGTGACTAATGTTCCAAAATAAAAGAAGATGATGCTAGAAGAAGAATATATGAGTAAGCTAGGTATTCAACTCAGAACTACCAATATGTATCAGGATCTAAAAAAAATATATTTTGCTGACCTATAATGAAGAATGATGTAGCACAATTTTTAAGTGTGTGTGTGTTTGACTTGTTAGAAATTAAAGATAGAACATCATAAATCATCGGGAACATCACAAACATTAAAGATACTTGTTTAGAAATGAGATAGTAATTATATGGATTTTGTGTAAAGGTTACCAAAGAGTCCATCATGATCTTATGCTCTTTGGGTTATGACTGATCAAGTGACTAAGCTAGTGCATTTCATTTTGATGAAAATGGAATACTCGTTTGACAAGATAACTCGGATGCACATCAAAGAGTTCGTTAAACTGAATGGAATGACGTTGAGCATTGTATATTTGGATGTTGGAAGAGTTTAGAAGAAGTTGTTGGGGCAAGCTAATTATGAGTTTGGCTTACTAACCTTAAACAAATTGTAAGTCGAAAAAGACCATTCAATCGTTAGAAGATTGTCAAGAGCATGTGTATTGGAAAAGAATGAAAATTCAGAGAATTTTATTCCTTTAATGGAGTTCATATACAACAATAGTTTTCATTCAAGCATTGGAACGGCACCATTTGAAGCTTTGTTTGGGAGCAAGTGCAAAAATTCACTCTATTGGTATGAATCAAGAGATAATGGCGTACTTAGACCCGAGATAATTGAGGATACGACTGATAAGATCAAAATGAATCAAGAAAAGATGCAAGCTTCAAAGAGAAGGTATGAGAGTTATCACGACATGAGATCTAAGAAGTTATCTTTTCAAGTAGAAAATCATGTATTTTTAAGTCTCTCACTTACTAAAGAAGTTAGTAGAATGTTGACGGCCAGTCTATTATACCATATGAATTATTGGAAAAGATTGGAGTTGTAGCGTATACGATTGCAATACTGATATTCCTAACGAATATGCATAATGTCTTTCACGTGTCGCAGCTCATGAAGTGTGTATGACCCAAGTCATATAGTGCAATAAGATACAATCTATTTAAATATAACTTGACTTTCGAAGCAAGACTACAAGAATAAAGAGTTAAGAGGAAAGCAAATCCCCTTAATAAAGGTGATTTAAAAATCCACCGCTATTTACCTTAGATTAGTCAAATTTTGAAGACAAAATTCCTTTAAGAAGGGGACAGTGTAACACTCCAAGATTTTAGTATTTTTATTTTAACCATTTTAAGTCAGTTGTGTTAATTTTTGGATGCTTGAATGCTTAGATACCAATATAATTAATTCTAGGCCATAGTAAGTTTTTATAAACAGAAAATGATTTTTAGGATATAAAAATCAATTATGTGAATAAATCGGTTAATCCATCTTTGAAAATAATGTTATACCAGGTTGTATCAGAGGGGTCCCATTCTTTCTTCAGAAATCAAATTATGCCTGGCAATAAATCAATTTTAGCACTTTCTTTTTAAAAAAGATAAAATACAACTTTTTAAGCAATCTGAATTCGGATACAAATTCAAAATCTTATCTATTGGAGAGATCAGAAACATAACCTATTTGAAGAACCGTAGTTCAAATTTTCGTTCATATGAACTCTTAGCCAAAATTGAGTTTAAATCCTAAGTTTTTTAAGCATTCAAAAAGCCATAAAAAAAATGAAATTCTAAATAGTTTCCAATTCCTTTATTGCTCTAGATCACTCGATTGAAAGCGCAATAATATCAATTATGTTTGGATAAAAATCAAGCCTAAAATCAACTTATAAGATTAAATAAAAACACAATCCAATTGAATAAAAAAACATAATTTTTCCAATCATCTATTTCATGAATTGATTTTTTAAAACACCAACTTCTTTATTTCATTTTTCATATTTTCTAAAACCGACTTCAATCATCACACAAATGATGATTTTAACCAACTTCATGCAACCAGGCGTTTGATGATGTTAGTTGAAAGTTTCCAACTAATAGAAGGCATAGAGATCCCCCAACTAAAAATACAAGCTAATTCAAATCAGACGTGTGTATTTGACCCTTTAGACATTGTTTGAGTGACATGGTGTTTTCGACAAACTCACAATGATATCAAACATGCTCGAAATAGAATTGCATAAGTTGGAAGACGAGTTTGCCTCTTATCATATATCCTACACATCCTCGGGGGATTAGAGCCATGACTACCGACTGTAGAGAACCTTAGGTCGATTCCCGGACACAGAAAATCAGTAGAGCCATAAAAAAGTTGTTAGAAATAAAAAGCACAATCAAACGAGTTTATCTTACTCATTTTAATAATTACAAGTCCAGAGAGTGAAATGACAAAAACCAGTACCATGAAGCTAGAATCAACTGATTAGAGGCAAAAACATAAATTCTTGCTAGCTACTAGTGATGTCTATATATTAAGTAAAAGAACAAGTGATTGGTAACTCCCATAAATCTGAAAACAATTTATTTAACCGAATGATGCAACAAATCATGATGCAGGTTCATACCACACCGTGCTCATTGAGATAGCAAATATCTAATTGGATAAGGCACCTAATATATCTATCTCCTTGCTTAAAGTTCAGGCATACCCCTTCCTGTTTTAGAATCGTAAGTTTTCTCCAACACAATTTCCATTGGAGTATCTTTGGGACCAGCTGCAAAAGACGAACAAACAGCAGAAGTATAAGATACAGAGGTTTTGAAAAATGTTTAATGTATCTTTTAGAAATAACAATGCATAGATTTACCACCAATTTTATATATCCATTTTAAGTTTTGCACATTTAAAAGTTAAAACAGAAGAAAGAATAGCCAAAGAGATTGAGTTCATATCAATCACCTCTGCATTGAACCTAGAATTTGACTCAATTCATTTCACATTAAATTCATCAATCCAAATTACTTAAGTCAATACAATAATACAGTGTTAAACAAGAAAGCACAATTCTTCACATGTTGGAAGCTTCAGTGAATTAGTAACTGCATTATACAAATTTGTACCGTTGAAGTTGTGAGTTTTTAGATAAATAAAGGTGGGAGAGAAAATAATTAGGACCGAAAATATTATTGACAATCACTTGAGACCAACTTGGTACAGAAAACTCAATACTGATCAAGAACAAATTGATAAATAACAAATCACAGGGATACTTACACTCAATCCAAAATCAAGAACAAATCATGATAATAACAAATAGTATAAAATCTGATCCTAAGAGATATTCAAAGATACTCTAAATTAATACAAGCAAGGTTTGTGAAACAATTGAAAGGCACTTCATGAATCTTACAGCTTTTATGATCAACACTCTTCAACTTTTGTAGTACTTTCGATAAACATCGTCAAAAGTAGTTATCATGAAAAAAAATAAAAAGAATCTTGCTAATCATGTGCTATTCAAACGATTAGGTCTCATACAACTTACAAGTTAAAACTAGTTTCTACATCACAATTTTTTTAGAACATCTCTCAGTCAACATCTTCATGAACATCTATAAGCTTATAAGGACTTTTCACGAAATGAAAAACCATAAAATTATTTTAATTGAGTCTTATAAGCCAGAACTAATCCAAGCTAGGCCTTAATTTACTTCCACCCAACTTTTTCAGAGGCTTTTTTAATGTTGTGCTAACTAACAAAAATTATGCATTCCAACAAAAGGAGCAACATCAGATGGTGTCTATAAGGTGTAAGGCAGCTCGTCGTATTCAATGACAAGCATTACAACAAGCATATGGTTAACTATGTATGTCTATTTAACCTTAAAAAAAAAACTATGTCTGTCAACAAACACCAGGCAGAAAAGAGCAAAGGTACATCATTAGAATTAAATGAGATAAATAAACTATCACTATAGTTTAATTTGCTCAATAATACATATGCTCATGAAACTAGTTAGCGACTAGTTTCTCTCTCTACTTTATATATGCCACATTATTGGCTTGTTGCACACACCTGTCACATGTCAACCCTATACAGTTCATTTTCAGTTTCTCACTTTCAAAGTTTTCTCAAGAACAACTTTAACAAGAAATAAAGGTAAGATTTTCAGATACTTACCGACAGAAGGTCTTGGTGTAGTTCTTATCTTTAAGATCTCGGGACGAGGGATAATGGACCCTGATGCTCCTATCCCCCTGGACACTCTGACTTTGGTACCATCTTCAAGATACTTGGTTCCAACCTTGCAAGGCTTCCTGCATAAGCAACAATTACCTTGATAAGTTATTATCTATCCACAACCTCTAAAGATTCAATTTGTGAACAAATGTACATACCCTGTGACTGGATCAAGAACTTGCACATTTGAGGCATGGATTGGGGCTTCAACAGTAAAGATTCCACCTTCATGGCCTTGTCCTTGCTTGATATGCTTCTTTACCTGTAAAGAGGAAGTCAAAAGGCATTAGTGTGGGGATTACACAATCATATTCTCAATGTGACCATTAATTCAGATTCTGACGCAAGACAGACACATTATTACTGGAACTAGAAACAAGTGTTCCAATTGTAGAACACAAGCAGTTTGTTCAAATTCCACTATGTTAAAGTGCTATAGATCTATCACTACTTTGTCATAAATCATATGTCGCGAAACAACAGTTTATTAAACTTCCGTTACGCTAGCACTATATCGCTACTATAGCCACTATTTGACAACCGTGGCTCAATGCAGCTATTAATTAAAATTATGACGCAACACATTGTTAACGGAATCGGAAATACGAAATTATAGAAGATTAATCGATTAATTAAAATACAAGGAACAAGTTGTGATGATGAGTTAGATGTTAATAACTGACCAGATTTTTGCCTTCAACAATGACACGATTCTGAGAGCGAACAACACGTTTAATTACTCCAGTTTCGCCCTTATCTTTTCCCCTTATTATCATAACCTGTTACAAATGAATGAATACATTATTCATGTATGAGAGGAGGAAAAAGTATAGACAAATTATATATTGAGCATTGGGTTGGCTCACATTGTCCCCTCTGAGAACTTTCCAATGCCTAATGAGCTTCTCAGCTGCTTTCCAACCCATTTCAGGATAGCCCTACTCTCTAAATTCACATCAATTGAATATAAATTAATCAGAAATTGACACAAAAAATCAGAAGAAAGAAAAAAAAGACAGGAGGCAAGAAAAGACTAGATTCATGATAATAATTAGTAATGCATCACCCTCAATTGAAGGATGAAATAAACACGCGAGAAACTAGCAAATTGAATTCTTTTGTGGACACAAGGACTATCTAGTATAAGTTTTCATTCTTCCCAGACCAAGATTTCTCAACCCCTCAAAAACAAAATTGATTCCAATCAAATTTTGTCAATTAAGCATCAATAACCCCACACTAATACAACACTAACATGTACTTTATTATGCCATGTTTTTGGTTTTCCTAATAAGTGATTTTATTCAACCTTCAATTTTCTTATAATTCTCACATCAGGTACCAAGAATCAAGATTACCTCATTTATATATTTTATACTATCAATTCATTTTTACTTGGAACTTCAATGAAATAGTGAACTTGTATTGATTTATGATACAATCTAGCTACCTCATCATGTATGTAAAACACACTACACAAGATGTATGCCTAACTAAAGAAGCTCGTTATGTAGCATCCCCGTTCCCATCTAGAATTCAAATCCCACCAAACAAATTGTTTATCGAAACAGAACTTATAACTTGTTTCGGTATTTCTATCAAACACTTGATGTGCAACAAGTAAACAACACAACAACTCATCTTAACAAAATCTGCTCACAAACTATAAACCAGTAAGAAACACACACAATTGCTGCGACGCATTGTGACGGCCGTAAATCGCGATGGAATCGCATTGGCGCGCGTGAAACAGAAGAGGAGAAGGAAAAATGCAGAAATGAAATTAAAAATGAAAAAACCTGAACGGACTTCTTTCTCAGGCGGCTGACGACCAACTCCTACTGCTTTTCCCCGGCAGGTTGAGTTCCAATCTAATGTCCGTCTCTGGGTTTTGTAACTGTTGTTGTTATAGGGCTTTTGTTTCGTTTTTTTTTTTTTAAAGGAGATTTTGTTCCGATTTATCATCTACTCATAAAGTAATAATCAATTAATATATGTCGGAGTACATCCTTCAAAAAAAATAAAAAATATCTCGAGTACAGTTTTTTTATGGACCGTATATACAATTTTTTTTTTGGGAGATTAGTCACTTTAATCACTGAATAAGAAATGAGTCATCACTTTAGTCCCTGAATGAAGATAAATTGTAAAATAGTTCCTGAATGTAGACTTTGTTAGTCAATTTAGTCCCTGAATACAGACTTCGTTATTCAATTTAGTCCCTGAATGTAAACTCTGTAGTCACTTTAGTCCCTGAAAATGACTAACAAAGTCTACATTTAGGGACTGTTTTGCAATTTCTCTGCATTCACGGACTAAAGTGACTACTCCTCTCCCATTCAGGGATTAAAGTGACTAATTCCCCATTTTTTTTAAGAAGTAAATATAGTAATATAACATTGAAACTTGTGTTGTTAACTCTTCAAAAGTTTAAAAAGTTATATTTTTGAATTAATTTTTTTTTGGCTTCCTTAACCGGTGTATTCAGGATATTGGTTAACATGACGCTTGTTTTTTTCTTTTTTTAATTCATTTGGGTTGATCCCCGTGGCAATGGCTTGTACGTGAGAGTTTGTTCCAGCAGAAATTTGAGGTTTGATTCTTTCTGATGTCAACTTAGATGTACTAATTTAATTTCTTAAAAAAATTGATTTTTTCCAATCAAAATATACAATTATTTTAAAGCAATTTATCTTTTTGTCGAAATTAAATAATTAATGGTTTGATGATATAAAATTTAGGGCAAACCGTGGTTGTGGTTCTTAATTCAAACACCAACAATATAAAATTTAGGGCACTTTGAAGACTAGTCTCTGACCCAAGAGAAAACAAAGAAAAATCTGACTCCAAAATCTGCTAGGGTGTGTTTGCTTTAGAAGAGAAGTTGTGAAGAGAGAAATAGGTGAGAGAGAGTTTGAAAAGTGAGAAATATAGTATATTTTGATGTATGGTTTAGTATAAGAGAAAGAGAAGAGAAATTGAGAAAAGAGAAAGATAGTAATTTTTTAAAATGACAAATAAGCCACTGTTTAAAAACATATCTAATAAAAAAATAGGTCCTTTGACAAATTTAATTTACTTTTTGGTAAACAGATTATTATCTTTGTTTTAATAAAAATTAGTATATTATTTTCTTTCTTATCAAAAAACACAACGTGCTGCTTGCGATTTGCATCACAAGATAACATCAATAAAAAGTTCTAGAACAAAAAAAAAAACATCAATAAAAAATTGAAAACAAGGGTAAAATTGTATTTGTTGTAATTAGTTAGCTTTGTCCTCCCTTTCTACGCTGCAAAGCAGAGAAAGCAAAAAGGTGATTTTTGATCTCTCTTATTTCTCTCTTCTTAACCTCTCTCCTTCGCCAAACAACAGAAAAACGCCACCTATTCTCTATTTTTCTCTCCCCTATTTCTCTCTTCCCTATTTCTCTGCAACCAAACATAGTGTTTTTGGTTTTGGTCCTTAACCTTAATATTAGACGTTAATTATAAAAATAAAAAAAACTGATAGTGAATCTTGTTAGAAGATGACAAAACTGACTAGAGCCTTTTGATGTTGATGCGACTTTTAGAGTCTAAGTTCTTCAGAAGTCTCACTTCTTCACAGTATAGGTCTTCAGAGTCTGATTCCTTCATAAGCTTGTATCCTTCAGAATCTGGTTCAAAACTTTAGCTTCTTTTCAAAATTCAAATGTCTCTTATGTGTCCTCAGAATCTTATTCTTTCACGATTAAATCTTGATTTAATTCTATGATCTTGCATACTTGACACACACATTAACATATTAATTTGTTCTTTTATACCTTATTATCATCAAAACTTTAGTGACATTGTACAAAATCCATTTTGGTTCAACAAATTTTGTTCGTGTGATACTATTGAATGTCTTTTACAAAGTAACTTCCAGGTAAAATGTTTGAGCGGCTGGTACAAAAGATTGATGTTCATCATCCCATAGATGATTGTTTGATTGACGGTGAAAAGTAAATATATTTTGCACTATTTTTCTCTTCACCATGGTTTTGTCCCACTGAGTTTTCTTAAGAATTTTTTTAATGAGGCATATTCTTTCTTTCACAGAGATTTTTAAAGTTTTTTTCTTAGTAAGGTTTTAATACGGGATATCCTTGATGGATATACAAGGGGGAATGTTATGAATAATAAAGTTGGTGGATTTTCATTCATTTTTCACATTATTTTTTTGATTACATCATCTTCTACATTTTTATAACTCACTAATGAATGAATTGTTAATGGTCTTTAATTATATGTGATCATTCACTTGCTTATTTGTATCCTATAAATATGACTCATGTTTGGTGTAAATATACAGTCGTGAAGTAATACAATATAGACAAAATTATACAATTTGTCCTTTAACTTAATTTTAGGTAACACTTTCGTCTTTTATCTTTTTGTTTTTTCGTTTTTATCCTCTATGTTATAACCAGGTAACACTTTCGTTCTTGATCTTTTTTCTTTTCTCGATTTAGTCATTTATGTTACATATCTTTTTTTTATGTTACAAAATGTCAACGTTATCCTTTTTATAGGATTTTTCAATGAAATTTAGACTTCTATGTTTGTATGATGAAGATTTGAGTTTGTTTATGAGTCCAGTGATTTTTTATAAGTTTTTTTTTATTTTGTTTTGATAAAAAAGATAACAATATTGACATTTTATAGCATAAAAGACTAAATCGAAAAAAAAAGACGAAAAGTGTTACCTAACTATACTATCATGTTCTCTCTTTATCCCTTTCTCTCTATTCTTCCATACTCTACAATATCTTGCAATACTTTGATTAATTTCATAACAATTACTTATTTTTCTTGATTTGATTTCGAGTGTGTTTAATAAAGGATGTGGCCAAATTTTAATGTCCATCTATATTAGAATAATTCATTGTTTTACTAAAAAAAAAAATAAGAATAATTCATTGGTTAAATAACGTAAAGACTGCATTGCTTATTGACTCAACCAGACACATACTTGTTGAGAGAGACACCGAAAATGAGTTCCAGTTCCTCCAAACACCTGGAGCTGTTAAGCAGACTCAACTCACATTCCACAAACAACAACATTGCCACCTTAATATGCAATTCATTCAGAACCAAACAGAATTGGGACACTATCACACACAAATCCACTTCTGATATTTTTGAAGTCATTCTTAGCACTTGGTGTTGTTTAAATTCATGTTTTTTTTTGGATATCTATGCATTTTTAATATCTCGTTCTAAAGAACACTCAAATAAACTTGTTAGACCACAACACAAATCAAAATCATAATGATCTCGTTAATTCAATGAAGTTTGTTATCATTAAAACATCAACTTAAGAAGAATTTTGTGATTTTCCTTAACACTTTTATTTATCCTTTTTTTTGGTGTAGGTTAAACCCAGAAACAACCATACCTAACACTCTACTGGAGGGATAAAGTTTCTCCCTTAACGTTAATCAGTTGAAACAAATTAAATCACAATTGAGGAAACTCAGCTGACCTTGGCTAATTCAACTTCCGAAAAAAGAGATAATTTATGATGAAATCAGGTCTTTGAACCAACGATTCATCCTGTTGGCGGAATAATTGGTAATTGTTAAGTGTGATTATCCTAGAACATCTCAAATTAACCAAAATTATTCTCATGTTTAGATTCTTTTGTCCAAATCTCATACTGATCTTCTACTTTCGTCATTGGTTAGTATTATTGGTCTATATGACAAACAAGAGGACGTGCTGGGGGGAGGGTCGAATAGTGTTTAGCAAAAGCGTAGTTAGAAAATCATATGACTTTTGGATTCGCGCACAATAAACGATAACAAAAATTAAAGACAATGAATATAACACTAAGTTTCACAATAGATTGAGAAGTTCAAATGTATCTTAATTAATACAATCAATTATCAATATTCAACAAGCACAATATATAAAACTAGACATGCACAAACCAAACATAATTGGAATAAAACAAACTAACTCCAAGGAACACAAAGTATATGAATTAATGATTAGAACCCTAATTGAAGTTCAATTGTGATCAATTTGAATTCAAAAAGATCTTAATTCAATGAATTAAGATTATGTCAAGTTTTAAAAAAATCACAATTAAATCAACTAGTAACAATCATTGAACTTCATATACATCAATTAATACAAAATTAAAGAGGAAAGAGAAGAGAACAACACCATAATTTTTTAATAGTTTCCTCTTTCGTCCTCGCTTCGGGTACGTCTCCATCAATGACTTTCACTTTTGTTGAAATTTGATTACAATTGTTGTGATTACAATGAATACCCTCAATTACCCTAATCTTCAATCTTAAGCAATTACATCCTTCAATCTTCAAGTAACCCTTGAAAATGGTGATTCTTCAAGTCTTCGAATCCTCAAACTTCCTTGCAATCTTGAAATTCTTCACCTCAAACTCTTCTTTGCTATGTTTGGAGCTTGGATCCCCTTGAACTTGAGAAGATTATAAAGAACCCTCAATCCCTGGAGGTGGAAATAAATTACTCTATTCTCTTTGGATCCTTGATTCCCAATCAAGTTCCTTGAATGAAACCAATATACAATCCATATAGCACTCTAGCAATCTATTACTCAAAGACCACAAAGAATCTTAGAAAAAGAATTTAATTTGAAGAACTAGTGGAAAGAGAGGCTTGAAGACTCAAGAGAGATAGTTGCAATTGACTCAGTGGTTTGGGACTTGTGAGGATATAGCTATATATAGAAATGAGTTGCAAGTGCAAAATTCTAGCCAAAAACAACGTAGTGATTCAAATCACCAAAAGTCTGATTCGATTCAAACATATCCAAATAGACAATCTGGACTTGTGAAGATTGATACGAATCAAACAAAGCTTGAATCGAATCAAAGCAACCCAGATGAAGGTTGATACGATTCAAAAGATTGTGATTCAAACAACATGCCAAAAAACAACACCAGAAGAAAACAATGATACGGTTGAAGAAATCATGAATCAAATCAAAATGCTTGACACACAAGAAACAAGGGCACAGAGAATGGTTGATACAAATCAAGAAAATTTGGACCAAATCAAGCATCTAGAAAAAAAGTTTTGCCTCTAAAAAAGAAAGATTTCTACACATTTGACATCCAAGAACCATGTGACACAATGAGGCAATGTGTGTTACGTGCTTTAACATGTTCTAGGCTATAACTAACATTATATAAACATCATCAAAATAACCTAGCTAATTAAACATCATCAAAATAAAAACCTAATGTAATAAGCAAGTATATAACGTCATATAATATACATGGTTAATACATTCACAAGCAATAAAACCACCAAGATCTTTCACATATGTTTCTTCATTTTATTTTATTCCACTATCATTCCTATAGATGAAAATCAAATAAATGGTATTGAAATAGTTCTAAAAACTTAATATAAGAACTAAATAGAAAGTAAAACTATCGTTAAAAGTAGGTAGAATATAAGATATAGCCCTATACGGAGTGGCTAATTGTGGAATCATTTGTATGTGACAAGACTGAGTCGGGCGTTAAGGTAATAAACCTCGTACGAGCATCAATGAAAGATATTATGAATTATTTTATAAAATTGTACTTGATAAATGGTCTGAGAAAGATAAATGAAAAAATTGAAAAATGAGAAATTAATAAATAGGTAAGAGTATAATAAGAAAAGTAACATTAATGTTTTATTTGTATTGTAAAATGACTTATAATATGTGACTATTTTTTTTAAAGCGACTTATAATTTTAGACGGAGGATGTACAATTTAGTCTATAAAATTTGAATTTTCATAAAATAGAATGAAATTTACTTTTATATATATTTTTTTGGATTTTTATTAAAATTTACATCTAATGATCCATTGATTAAACCTAAACCAACGCGCTTGGTTGAATTGATATAAGGGTCTGACATAAAAATATGGATTTTTTATCCGGTTCAAATGCTAACCAACCCCTTCATACTCAAAGTGAATTGGGCTGGTAGCATGTTTATGATTTCAAATACGTGAACCCACAAATCCATTCAGTTTAGAAAAGTTGTTAAATATTTTATTTTATAATATAGTTTAAATTTTTATGTTTTACTCTTGAAGTGTTTAAAATATAATCAAGTGTTTAAAATTTTTGTCCTCGTGAACTTAAATCAGTTGGTAAGGGCAATGCATAATATATGCAAGGTCTGGGGTTCAAACCTCGGCCACCACAAAAAAAAGTGTTTAAATTTTTATGTTTTAATTAAATTTTGTATGAAAAAAAGATATTATGAATTATTTTAGAAAAATGTCCTTAATGAAAATGTCATAAATATAAATCACCTCGTGGAGGAAAAAGAAAACAAAATTCCAAACCCTAATTAGCGTGTCGTGTAGTGTTGCAAAACTTTCTTTTCCTCCCTCGCTCTCTGAGAAAAGCAACTACGCCATGGACGATGGTTCGCAACATCTTCAACAAGTTCGACAAGAACGGTGATGGAAGGATCTCAGTCTCGGAGTTGGAAGAAATGCTTTCGACTCTTGGATCCAAAACGACATCTGATGAAGTGAAAAGGATGATGGAACATATTGATCAGAACGGCAACGGTTACATCGATCTTAAAGAATTCGCTGATTTCCACTGCAATGTTGTTGCTTCTGCTGGAAAAGATGAGCTTCGCGATGCTTTCGACCTTTACGACCTCGACAAAGACGGTGTCATCTCTCCCAAAGAATTGCACATCGTTCTTAATAAACTTGGTGAGAAGTGCTCCCTCAGTGACTGCCAGAAAATGATAAGCAACGTTGATGCGGACGGTGATGGTAAAGTTAACTTTGAGGAATTCAAGAAGATGATGACTCGATGATGTTGTTAGGGTTTAGTCATTAGTGATTATTGATTAAGAAGATATAACTAGTTTTGTTAATATCTTTTTTTTATGATCTTTTCTCTTCAAACATTCTCTGATCTCTTTTGGTGCTTTGTTATTCATATCTGTTCTCTTCTGGTGTTTAGTAATTTGATATATTTTGCCATTTAAAAGAATGTTTTATCTTAATTGTTGATCGGTCCAACCCTTCTGACAAAAAATATGTCATGTTCACGAAGCCTGTCAAAGTGCAAATTAAAGGAAAAAAAAATTCTATCTGAATTAATGAATGGAATCAATATATTAACTGTGTTTACTGGTTTGTGGTCTCTGTGTGGTGCCTGGTTTGTTGCTAGGGAGGGTTGTATTTTGTCTTTTTGGTGACATAGGTTTATTTCAGTAGTGCCCCTTTGGCTGTGTATGTTTGTTTTGCCCATTGTTCGCTTCTTGTGATGATGAAGTCTAATAAAATTATGCTTTTTAAAAAAAAAAGTCATATTTCCATATTCTCTCTTTCAAAGTGCAAAAATGGTACTCATATATACGATTGCCTCTTAAGTCTAAGAAAATAAAAATAAATTATGCTTTGATGTGGGTTGTTGCTCATATATATATGATTGCCTCTTAAGTCTAAAAATTTAGGATGACAGTTATCCTTTAAACACCATGGTACTAAGTAAAGCAATAGGTGGGCTGTTGCTTTGATTAGTCTTTGCATCAATGGATGAAGTGAGGAGCAAATGATGAGTGATGTGATCAGGAACAAATGAGAGTTATTATGCTTTGATTAGTTTCTATAATAATGTTTTTTAAATAAAAAACTGTGAGAGAAATGAGTTTAACATGCCGTCGTGAATTTTAATTAACCATATAGCAGTTACCTTCCCATTTATAGGTTTTAGGGGTTCCCAGTGCGATTTGAATCGATTTTGTAACAAAAATTCATCCAATGTAAAGATAAATTATATGTGTTTTGATTTTGGATGACTTGTTAAATTTTTTTGATGTCATCCAATCTAATTTTATGCATTTGTTTTGGATTAGTTTTTGCATATCCAAATAACAAATTATGATTTTTTTATTTATTAATATTACAAGAACACGGTGTCAATTATACTTAAAATATATGAAATAATAAGCATCTATATCTATACTATATATAAACAAAACAATCTCGTTCAGCTTTTTTGGGCTGCATTTTTCTTTTCAAAAACCCTCAATTTTCAATACAAATGACACATGTAACAAATAGATAAAAATAAATTTAAATATTAAAAAAATGTCTGTTGTTATTTTTTCCCTTTATTATCATTTAAAAAGTGTAACAAACTAGATGGGTAAGTTTATACTTATTTTTTCATTATCCCAATTATACCCTTAAACAACTTTTTCTATAATAAAGATTGTTGTTGATGTCATTAAAAAAATTAGATTATATTTTTTTTGTTATATTGTTGGTGTCATTGAAATAAATAATCATAGTTAGTTTGATTTTTTTTTTGGTAGTGATAGTTAGTTTGGTTTGTTATAACTTGAAAGCAACAAACATTTATATTTTTAATTTTAATTAAAATTTCATAAAAAAATACCGTTCATAATTTTCAAACGTTAGCACAATAAAACGAGCGAAAAGACGGGCATGTGAGTGCCCGTCTTTTTCGCTAGTGTATGATAAATTAAACTAAAAAGTAATATTAAGAAAATTATAAGCAAACGAACAATAAATTAATATAATATATCATACTAATTTGTAACCACTGTTCCCCGTTTGTTAGACAAGGTTAAAATGTTATCTCTAGGATGGCTAAAAGTTAAAAATGCCATGTTTGTTTTTGACACTCAGAGGTGTTGGTCAAGCCTTTTAGCTTGTCTGGACATTGACTAATTTTGTTTTCTCTGTTTTTGGGTTGCTGACTGGTTGTAACTTTGTAGTGGTATCTTAGGCACACCTTATGCTTGGGAACTGCTCTTTGGGTTGGTTATATAATTCATTTTGACTTCTTCAAAAAAAACATATCTATATGCAAGTTGGTTCAGTTTTGGAAGTTCAATCCAAATTTTTATTCGATTTAAGCGGTTTTTACAAAGGGATATCCAAACATATTTCCCTTCACATTCACAAAGGGATGTCCATACATATGTTTAAATTGGATTGATTTAGATTTGAACACCCCTAAATTTGATATATATGCAAAAAGAGTAATAATATAAGAAAATATATTATACAATTTTTCTTATATTTTAAGATGAAATAAATGCTATTTTTCTTCTCCAAAAATTCTTTATAATAAGGGACTGGTTTGATTCCCTCACAAAAAAAGGGACTGGTTTGATAACACAAAATCGTTCCATATCGTCTCTCACCCCGGCTCAGACCAAATTATTGGCATGTTATGTTATGTTTTTTTTTTTTTTTTTTTTTTTTTTTTTTTTTTACAAAATTTTGGCGTGTTATGTTCACAAGCCTTTCAAAGTGCAATACAATTTTCGTAAAAAAAAATAAAGTGCAATAAATTTATAAAAAGAAAATTCTATCTACACTAATGAATGGAATCAATATATATTAAATGATATATTTCCATTCATTAGTACTTAAGTAAATCTCTCTGATAAGAAATCAGATTACATGCTATCACTTTTTTCATGCATTCGCGTAGTTACGACTTTTATGTTCATTCGATCTTGATCGAACAATAAAAAACAACTTTTTATCATATAGTTTCCAAGATAAGATACTGAATTTAATTTTTGACCGTCTTGTCTTGATCAAATAGTCACCAACATGTGACTGCGTTACTGCAAGACTTTGTAGACCGCATCAAATCGTGATATGAATACATTGATATCTTTCTATGATATGTTTGGTTTTAAGATTTTTGGTTAGTGATGGCAGATGTAACGGCACTAGTAGGAGAGGTAGATGGGTAGTTTTCTATTCAAGAAATATATGTTCTCTTTTAGCTCTTATTTATTGCTTCTTATGTCTCAAATTATAAGTCGTTTTAATCAATTTACACATTTTTATAAATGTAACTAAGTTTGTTTGGTAAAGAGAACTTTTATGTTACTTTACAAAATTATTCTTAATTAATGGAATTGAAAATATTAGTTAAAGAATAAAAAAATGAGTGTAATAAATAGTTAAGGGTATAATATGAAAGTTGCATTAATGTTTTATTTGCAATGCAAATGATTTATAATTTTGGACAATTTTTTCCACCAAGACGACTTATAATTTACAACAGATGAATAATATATTTGGGGGGTTAACCCATTTGGGTTGTTCTGGTGGCATTGGAGTGGGACCTGGAGTACTATGTTCCTCTTCAAGATCTCAGGTTCGATTCTTCCCCAATGCTAATTTGGGTGGACTAACTTAGCTTCTTCATACAAAAATATTTGAGGGGTTGGATAACTAAACTGCTTTGCACCAACTGATAAGAAGTTAGAGGGCTGATTTGTTATTGTTTTTTATAAGGGACCAAAATCACAAGATTGTGATACTTAGAAAGCCAAAACTGCATTTAAGTCTACAAAAAAAAATTAATTTTACAACTAATTACGTCTTGAAAGAAGAAAAAAAATCTGGTATATTAAACAGTGAGATATCTTGCTATCTTTTAAAACAAAATTAAAGTATATTGTCCCCGTGAGCTTAACTCAGTTGGTAAGAACAATGGATAATATATGCAAAGTCCGGGGTTCGAATCCCGACCACCACAAAAAAAAAAAAGCGAGGCATCGATTTGAGAAAATGAAACAGCCATGAGTTTCATATATTATTTAAATTAATCATGTTAATTTTTTTTTAGGAATAAGTTAAGAGTAAATTATACTCCCCTCCTTTCAAAAATGCTTGAATTACACCTCCATTCCCTCTTATGTTAAAATATACATTCCCCTCCCCTCTTATTCAAAACATATAAGAAGTTTTTTCACTCCCCTCTCTTAAGAGAAGCTTGAATTACATTCATCTCCCCTCTTATGTTAAAATCTACACTTTACTCCCTCAATATGTTTTTTTTTTTTTAATAATCTAGCAAAAAAATGAAAATCTAACACACTTCAGAAAAAATAGTACTTCGGGTCTATTTTAATATAATCAAAATTTGAATACACATTTTTTGCTATTTTTTATTCACAATTTCATTAACGTGTAATTTCAAACCCTATAACAAAATATGAAACAACACAAAATAAAATTAAAATATGTGAAAAATTACTAAAGACAATAAAACATGGTTATTTAAAAGGTAATTTTATACTCTAAATTATAAAATCAATAGTAAAATATTTAAATTTAATTATCATTGACATTTAAATTACAAATAAATGAATTTATTTTTCTTAAATGGTAGTTCAAAATTAGTATATATCATAAAAATATTTATTTATGTTAAAATAGATTAAAGTGTAGTTCATATTTAATTATTAAGAGATGAGTTGTAATTCACGCATCTTATAAGGGAGGAGAGTATAAATTTTACTTTTCAAGAAGGGGAGTGTATATTTTAACATAAGAAGGAAGCGGACTGTAATTCAAGCATCTTTGAGGAGAGTGAAGTGTAATTTACTCATAAATTAATCATGTTTTTGTTGTTATTGAATTTGTGGTAATTAGACTTGGAGTCGATAACCCTGATAAATACCAATTTATATTATGCGAAAAATATAAGTTTTTTTATCCAGTTGGAACCAATTAAATTTCATTGGGTTATTCACCAAATAAATAAATTAAAATAAAATTTGATTGGATTTTCCATAAAAAAAAAAAAAAAACTTTGATTGGATTTGGTAATTATGCGACCAAAATCACTCCAAACCCACGAAAGTTCCTTCCCACATCCTAGCCCTAAACTATGCCTTGCACAAGAAAACGCGTGAAACTTATACAGCACAGTATATAGTATATAGGTAAATTCTATGGTACACCCAATATATTTGAGTGTACCGGTACACTCACTCTTTAAATTAATAGTTAAATGAGTTATTTTTTGAAGAAAAATATTATTTTTTTATTTTTTATAATTATAATAACTAAATTTTATTCATTAAAAATGTCAACAAAATAAAATTATTATTTTTTGAATTTTTATCACTCATAATTGAGAACATTCATTATTTTTTACGATAATATGTAAAAAAAATTACTATGATTCTTATAAACAATGAAATGATATTTTTTTTCTTATGAAATGATGTTCTATAAAATATAAATATTGACAAATAGCTATTTATTACATAAAAAATGATCGTTAATTTATAAAATTATGAAGCAGGAGTACCGGTACACCTCACTTTGTGAGTGGTACCGCAGAAGTTCCCCAGTATATATAAATCACATCGTGGAGTAAAAAGAAAACAAATTCCCAAACCCTAATCGCATCCTGTGCGAGAGAGTTGAACTTTCTTCCCCTCCCTAGCTTTCTCAAAAAAGAAACCCTGCCATGGACGACGAGGTGCGCAACATCTTCAACAAGTTCGACAAGAACGGTGACGGAAAGATCTCAGTCTCAGAACTTGAAGAGATGCTTTCAACACTTGGAAACAAAACAACATCTGATGAAGTAAAAAGGATGATGGAACATATTGATCAGAACATCGACGGTTACATTGATCTTAAAGAATTTGCCGATTTCCACTGCGCTGGTGCTGCAACCAAAAAAGATGAGGAGCTCCGCGATGCTTTTGACCTTTACGACCTCGACAAGGATGGTCTCATCTGTCCAAAAGAACTGCACATAGTTCTTAATAAACTTGATGAGAAGTGCACTCTTAGTGACTGCGAGAGAATGATAAGCAACGTGGATGCTGACGGTGACGGAAAAGTCAACTTCGAGGAGTTCAAGAAGATGATGGCTCGCTGATGGCAATCTTACTAGATTCGACTCACATCTTTTCCTTTTTATTTTATTTTGAAACTGTTGTTAAGGTTTAGTGATTAAGAAGATATAACTAGTTTTGTTAATATCTTCTACTGTGATATCTTTTCTATGTTATGTTTGATTTAAGGATTTTGGTCGTGACTGCAGATGTAGCAGCATTTCCAGAAGTTTTTTCTTCAAACATTCTCTGTTCTCTTTTGGGTCTTTGTTCTTTTTAATATATTTTGCAATTTAAGAAATCTGTTTTCTCTTTGTTGTTCATCGTTTGAATCCTCTTGAGTAGAAATTGTGTCATGTTCACAAAACCTTTCAAAGTGCAAAGAAAAAGAAAGTTTTATCTGCATTAATGAATGGAATCAATGTATTAAATGTCATATTTCCATATTTTCTCTTTCAAAATATTCAAGAAAATCTCTCTCTAATCAACTACAATAGCGAATACATTGATGACATTTTTATGCCTTATTCGTGAAAAACAGTCGCAGCTAAAAAGTTGCAACTAGCTACTGAGATAATGCAAAGAATACATGAAAAACTTAATATTTTAAAATCAAAGAAAAGGCATTTGCTTTTTGTTAATGTAACATGTTGCTTTGATATGGGTTGTTCCTCAGATACATGATTGCCAGTTATAGTCCAAAAACTTAAACACCATGGTAGTAAAGCAATAGGTGTGTCACTTTATTATTGCACAGTGGCTAGTCTTTGCATCATTGGATGAAGCAGTGAGGAACAAAATGATGAGTGATGTGATGAGGGTTATAGTGGTAGTTTCTATTAATAATGATTTTTAAATAAAATACTGTGAGAGAAATGAGTTTAACATGCCTTCCTAAATTGGGTTAACCATATATATATATATATATATATATATCAGTTCTCTTCTCATATATAGGTTTAATTATGGGTGTTCGCGGTGCAATTTGAATCGATTTTGATGCAAAAAATTTACTCGATACAAAAATAAAATTATATGTGGTTTAGTTTTGGATGACTTGTTAAAAAATTCTGATGCGATACGATCCAATTTCACATGGTTTGTTTTGGATCAGTTTTTGTATATTCGAATGACAAATTATAATTTTATTTATTTATTAATATTATTATAAGAACACGGTGTCTCCGTGAGCACGGTAGTTCTGTTGGCACAGACAATACATTGTAATATGCAGATGCCGAAGTTCGAACTCCAGACACTCCACTTATTTATCTTAAAGATTAATTCTAGTCACTAGGTTAACTGCAAAAAAAAAATAAAAATTATAAAGACACGGTGATATAATTGATATGATGTAAATTTTCACATATAATTTACTAAAAAATAATACTAGCTAAGGGATGACGATTATCAATTATGTTTTTCCCCTTCAAAAAATAAATAAATCAATTATGCTTAAAATATATGAAATAATAAACAAGTGTGATACATTAAACTAGTGAGTAATATTAAGAAAACTATAAACAAATGAATAATAGATTAATATACTATATCATACTAATAAAAAAAAATTAAAATTATTAACATACCAATATGCAATTTGGTTTTCCTTAAAAAAAAAATGCAATTTGGTTCATTTTAAAAGTTCAATCCAAAATTTGATCCGATCAGAACGGTTTTCACAAAAAAGGATATATAAACATATCTAACATTTAATTTGAATCGATTTAGATTTGAACACCCCTAAATTTAATTTACAATAATAGTAATAAAATAAAATAAAAATATTATACAATTTTTTCTTATATTTTAAGACGAAAACTCATTTATAAATGCTATTTTTCATCTCCAAAAATTCTCTAAAATAAGGGACTGGTTTTGTTAACAAAAAAATCGTTCCATATGGTCTCTCACACTCACACCTGATCAAGACTAATTATTGGCGTGTGTTCACAAGCCTTTCAAAGTGCAATAAAAATTTCCTAAAAAAATAAAGTGCAATAAATTTAGAAAAAGAAAATTCTATCTACACTAATGAATGGAATCAATTATTAAATGTTATACTTCCTTTCATTTGGTACTCAAGAAAATCTCTCTCTAATAAGAAATCGGGTTACATGCCATCACTTTTTTCATGCATTCATGCAGTTATGAGTTTAATGTTTGTTCGATCTTGATCGAATAGTTAAAAAAAAGATTATTTATTAGGCAAAATTACACAAATAGACATTTAACTTAATTTCAAGTAATGTTTTAGTTCTTTAAATTTTTTTTTTTCAATTTGATTCTTTATGTTTTAAAACATTAACACCATCATCCTTTTTTATTGAATCTGATACACATCAGATTAATTTTTTTTTATTGAATCTGATACACATCAGATCAAAAATTGCGCATGTGGCTGATACATTGTTTATGTGGCAATCATGTTTCTTAAATGACATATGACTAGTTAATTAATTACATATTTGTGGTTTTTTAATAAGATTCATTTCTTTTATATAAAAAATATAACAATCATTTATCATCCCCACCTCTTTGGTTCAATATAGAAATCCAGATATAAAAATCAAACACAGAAATCACAGAACCAAAATCAAAATTAAAATTAGTGCTTTGTTCATCCTAATTCTCAAACTACATAGTACAACTTATTAATGCACTACAAGAAAAATAGGTTTTAGCATTAGCAGAAAGCCTTTAGCATCAGAATAGCATCCACAAAAGTGACAACAGTAAAAGCCTTGAAGCTAAACACTAGCATCCAACTGACGCTAAAATAGCATCCACAAACGTGGATGCTAAATTTGAGGTTAAATGGGTATGAAAAGTGTATCTAAATGCAGACGCTACTTAGCATCTGAATTTCGTTGACGATAAATTTAGCATCAACACAGTGTCAAATAAATGCAGATGCGATGATTTTCTAAATAATAGCGTCCACACTAACATCTTGTTCACTGATGCTAATCCACCTGAGCGTATGTTATTATTTTTGTTGGTTAACGACCACCAACCAGGCTTACACAATAATTTTTAAGATTTAATAATAATATGACTTTTATAGAAACAGAAAACCCCAATAAGAAACAAATCTAAACGATAAGAGAAGATAACAGTTGAGAGAGAGAAAAAAACTATACCAGTTTGACGAATCAAACAGATCAAAGCAAGCAAACATCAAGTAGCTTGAAGGAAGCAGCAAACGACGAGAAACAACAAAACACCGAAGTAGCAAACGGCGAACAAGAAGTAGCGTAGCTTAAGGAATCATATCGAACAGGAATCAACAAGTAGCTTGAAGGAATCGCAGATTTGGAGCAATTATGGGTTTGTGAAATTTTTTGGGAATTATTTTGTTAGGTTTAGGAACAACACGAATTGGGAATTTTAGGTTTGGAAACCATTTTGAGAAGTGATTATGGGTGATGGGTGAGGAAATCGTGATTCATGGTGAGGGTGATGAGAAATCATGATTCTGAGTAGTTTGAGAAGTGATTTTGATAAGAACGTGTTTCATGGTTTAAGAGAAATGGAGAATCACTTTTCAGATTTGAGAGAAATATTTTGGGAAAGTGTGGGAAGAGTGAAAAATTTTGTGGGAAAAATGAAAAAAAAAAGTGGCAAACCAAAATTGACAAAAATAATAAAAAAGAAAAGATAAATAAAAAATGAGTAAATTTTTTAGCATCAAACATCATAGACGTTATTTGTAAAATAACAAATTTAGCATTAGATTTTGTGGATGCTATTAGTAAAATTTGGTTAAAAAATATAGCGTCAACAAATAGCGTCTATCTGACTGAAGCTAAATTTCATATAAAAAATGAAATGAAAAAATGCATTTGTATCAGAATTTGTGGATGCTAAATAGACACTAACAGACAATACTAGAATCAGAAATGGTCTGAATCTAAAATTTTTGAAGCTAAATAGCAACTTTCTTGTGGTGATGGCCATTACAGAATTTCCAACACAAGAAGCAAATATTTTTGATGAATAGAGAAACCCGTAACCAAAAAAAAGCATTGAAGAATGGAAGAGAGGGAAAGACTGATGCTTTGATAGATTCTAGAAAGATGGTGTAAAGAAAATCGAAAAAAAAATGGTGTAGAGAGAGGATTGAAGGGTTTAGCTATGTGATTTCTAAAGCGCGATAGCAAAATCACTTTTCTAAAATGCGTGTTTTAGGGTTTGAGTGTGTAGATCTGGAAAGTTAAGCAATGAGATTCAGAGATGTGAAGATGAGTTGCAAGCTTGCACGCAGCGATGGCCTCATTATTCCCTGATTTTTATCTTGTGATTAAGATTGTCAAAATCGGGATTTTAATTTAGATCGAAAGAGAATAACAAAATTGAAACTCGTAAAATCGAAATCAAATCATTTCATTTTACTTGACTACTTTTGTAGAATCGATAATCATAAAAATCGTAAAGTCGCATTCAAAATCGATGGTGTAGCAGAATCAAAAATCGCAATCAAAATCGATGGATATTACCAGACAAAAAATAAGCTAAATATATGTTATAAATGACTCAAAGTGGCTCAAACCTTGATGCCAGGAAACCTGCAATTTTATGGGAACCGAGTCAAAATTGACTCGTATACAAAAGTTCCCAAAATCTTGTAAAACGATTTTGTAGGGATTTCACGATTTTTCTAAGATTTTTCATGTTTTTGGATTCTACTATAGATTTGGATCGATGAAGATGAGCAGGGATTTAAATCGCGATTTTGACAACAATGGTTCTAAGAGATTGGTAGACCGAAAAACATAGGAAGTTTGTGACAATTGAGATAGTTAGAGAGTGATGCACATGCACATGTCAGCATTTAATGTTACAAACTTGATTTTGTCCACAACTAAATATAATCATATGGATTGTAGATAACAATATAACTTGAATTAGATTTTGCTTCTCCTTCAATAGTTTCTCATTTTTAGGAGTAACTTTATGGAATCGATGTTAAGATAAAAACACTTTATGTGATAAAAAAAATGCTAGTTTTATTTACCAAGATATTGCAATTTGACAGAGGAAAGCTATGATAAATAATACATAACGTTAACAAAAAAAAAATTGACACGATTCGTTATTTTCTCTATTGGGTTTTCTAGGAGACATGAATATTACCAACATGTGATTTTTGTCTTTTGGGGAAAAAAGAGTTTAGGCCAGTTGGACTTAAGGGGCTTATCAAGATCAAAACATATCTCAAAACTTAAACGAGCGTTAAAAGACATACTTATATATTTATCTAAAAAAGAGGTCCCCAGATCGGGTTGAATCCACAACATTGTCGGTGAATGGGTTCCTTACCAACTGAGCCAAATCTTCATTGGTTTAATATGTCATATTTAAAATGATAAAAAGAAATGACCATATAAAAATTACTCTTAAACAAAATGATAGCAACCCCTGCAGACAGTTTGGATTGTCTTTATTAAGAGACATTTCTTGCATCATAATTCAATACAAAATGTCTTTGCTATACACAGAATTTATTTATTCAATCCAACCACACAATAAGCTTACTTCCATTTCAAATGCTTGCTAAGAATGCGTAAAATAAAAAACTAAACGTGTATAGCAATCCACTCATCTCTTCCACTATAACATAAAGATATATCCAAAGAAGTTGAAGCACATAAAGGATGAGTCGATTGTTTGTGCTTTGAGAGAGTGAGATTGAAGAAAAAGTGAAGCCGGTTTGCAAGTTAAATGATTACTAACAAGGGGTGACGTGGCATCGTATACAAACGAGTATCCGTTGGCGTGTGTTTGAGTGTTTGATTAACAAGAAAGGCTCTATTTTTTAACTTTGTTTATAATTTTATGGACTAAATTGTCTAACAAAAAGTGCACTTTGGATCAAAATCACTAATTAAAGATACGCTTGACAATATTTTATCAACAATTGTTTCAACATTTTAAAATTAAATTGTTACAAGATCTAGCCCTGCTTGAAGCTCACCAGCAACTATATGTTCTCTTGTTTCATGTTCAGAACTTGGCCACTTGATAGCTTGGAGTCAATTTTGGTTTCATCAAGTAATACAGATTTTTTTTCTTGCAACTGTGACTATGCTTCTTGGCTTGATTTAAGAGCTGCTTCTGCCATTAAACAACAAGCTTCGTCATCATCAATCAATATCATTAACATGCAAAACATCTTTCACCAAGTTCATCTTGCAAATTGGAAACTCTCTAGCAATTCCTCGATCTGTCCATCAGTTTCTCAGTTATCAAATTAGCTTTGAAGAAACTCATTCATAGTCAGTAATGCTAGAATCGTCTTTCTCAGTTATCACACTTTAGAAGCTGCTGTGGTTTCCTTCTTGTGATTGAATTTCCTGGTGGTTACCGCACATTTTAAATGTTTGAGCGGAGGATTTTGAAGTTTTAGAACATTTGGTTTGAACCCTTTAGTGAGGCTACGGCAATACCTTCATATCTGCATCACTGATTTCTTTTAGCCCTTCAACAAAGATACTGAGTGAATAAGAATGTCACTAACAAGACTGCTGCGTACTTGCGTTCACAAGGCCACCGATTTCCCTTACTGAGGTGCTTTCACCTCCAATTGAGAAAACAAATATCTACTAATACAGATCAATGTGCAATCCAAGAGTCTAAGAAATGTTTGGCGGCGGGTTGAACCACAAAACATTAAAAGAGATTCTAAATATAGTTTATAATATGCAAGTTTTTTCTCATGCCTTTCACAAATTTGACTGCCAATTCCAATAAATAGTAAGTTGTCACTACTTGGATTTCCCTTGCAGTGTTTGAATAACCGACTTATAATTACTAGTGCAGGAATTAAAGTTAAACTAGATATAGCCATAATGGAATTTTGAAGTAGTGACTACAACATAGTTAAACAACAGTGATGCTAAGATTCTTAATATATTGTTATGAATATCAAGAAAATACAGCTTTTATATCATATGATATCTTAACGTACTTAAAAAAGTGGTTTTCAGATCTCCTAATTAATAGTTTTTATTACATTTTCCTCTCTAATTGTCCGACTACAAAAAAAGTCATTTTACACTAACCAACTTTGGCTAACCTTGAAGAAATGTACATATCAATCTCATCCTTCTGCTTACTATAAATAAACCATTTTTCAACATCAGCAACAACAGCATCTTCAAGTTTTAATGTGATATCTGTATGTTGATATCCTTTAGAAAACTAGGAAAAGCCTAAATCTTAATGGTACCTTGCATTAAGAGAACATATTCACCATCATAACTCTTCAATCTCCAATATCCTTGTCCACTACTATCGAAGAACTCAGGCTCAGTTCTGACAGCGTCCGAACTTTGATTCTCAATACAAAAAGAATAAAATATCAACCACTACAATAGTAAAAACATTAAATTCTAACAATAGACAGAGTAACCATAGATTCAAATTTCTTATATTTCTCTAATTAAATGCATATGCTGCTCAAACAAATTAAGTCTAGTTTGGATGATAAAAAAGCCGGTTCTCATGCAATATTAGCATATGCTTGAGTAAGTAAATGCAATCTTTTGAGAATAAAAACAAGATGTAAAATAATAATGGCATTGAAGATCAATATATCATGCAATTCTAATTACTACAGCCTATGATTCTTATATGAAATACTAAAAAATGTTTGTGATATTTGCAGCTATTAACATTTCTACCTATGACATGCCATTTATTCTTTGATGACTAATTATATATTCTTTTCTATTAGACACAATGATGTAAATACAATTAAGTGAATCGGATTAAAAACATTAAGCATGAAGTTGAGTGAAGAGTAGAACATATGGAAAACTGAAACATAACAACATACATTTAGGAATTGTACCTTTTGAAGGAAGAGAATTAGGTTCTGAGATTGAAAGGCTAGCCCCATTTGAGATAAGAGATGTTTCCATCCCATCCCACAACTTCTGCTACAGACTCCTTTCCTGTAGATAAAATGTGAACGATAATATGAACACCATTTGATAGTTTGCTGAAACAAACAATAAACCAACTGTGTCATCTTTGAAACAAATAAACGGATATTTGAAATATGAAAAACAAAGTTCTAGATTCAATCTGCTATTCTTTTTAGATCTGAATTGAGGAAAGCAGATACAGAAGTTCTGATTTTATACATGAAAGATAATGCTAAAAAAAAGGACACCAACTCCTAGACTTGGGTTGAATTTACATGAAAGAAGGGTTAGTTAGTAAGTGTGAACTTGTAATGATGTGGATTAGTAAGTGTCCTCAGGAGGGTTTATCACAGTTAAACATTGATGCTATTACATGGGAATAAGGTATATTACTGCACCGTAAAGGTTATTGGATGATTTGGCAGGCGGTTCTTTGGACGATTTGGATACGAGGAATGATAGAATTTTTAATTCTATAGTTAAAGATTATGGTGAAATTGTTGATGATATTAAGGTGCTCTCTTGGAATTGGGCGATTACAAGACTTAAGAGTCCTCCCTGCCTCTTTTATGAGTGGTGTTGGAACCCCAAGGATTGCTTGTTGCGATAGGTGGGGTAGTTTTGGAGGTGTCCGGGACTTTTTGTGTCGCTGGTTGCTGGGTTCAGATGCGCTGTTAGGCTTCTGTTGGTTTAGCAGGACCTGTTTTTGGGCCTGCTGTTTTTTTCTGGTGTAATGTTCAGTTTTAGGGTTTTTTTGGTTTTTGCAGGTTGCTTGTTGGCTGCTGTTCTCTGCAGTTTTACAACCGCAGCACTGTTTTTTCCGTTTTGCCTTTTTGGCCTTCACCTGTAATTTGTACTACTCGTATAATTCGGTGTTCACAAAAAAAAAAGAAGGTATATTATTGCTGGAAATTCAGTAGAGGATGCATCTCTCTATAATCAACTACAATAATGATTAACGGTAATGCAAGGCATTATATATATATATATATATATATATATATATATATATATATATATATATATATATTTTA
>Ga0228711_1002550_pt1 | contig 28099 bp, 11 predicted proteins | sample MedpolnodulmetaG_2_FD_177996 | JGI IMG/M metagenome (GOLD analysis project Ga0228711, IMG submission 177996) | Root nodule microbial communities from Medicago polymorpha collected in Santa Monica, California, United States - brown nodules | ecosystem: Host-associated > Plants > Roots > Nodule... | reverse complement strand
TTTAACTGAGTCAGTTGACCATTTCACACATATTAAGAAAAGTGTATAAATGAAAGAGAGGGAAAAATGATTTTGAGTGTCTTTGTTAAGTATTGGTGTATTCTTCATTCTCATAAATGTAAAACCCATTTGAGGTTGACCTAGTGGTTGGCTTGGGATCTTGGAGTTTGCTCCTCCAAAGGTCTCAGGTTCGATTCCCTTTGGTGCCAATTTCGGTGGGCTAAGTCCATACAGAGCTTGCTCTGGCTTTAAACGGGGCCCTCGCAAGTGGACGGTGGGATTGGTCCCCTCGGATTAGTCAGTCCTTGGATCAAAAACCGAGTTTTCAAAAAAAAAAAATCATAAATGTAAAGTAAAATATATTGAATTGAGAGTGATGAAAGTAGTATTAATTAGAGTTATAATTTGAAAAAAGTAATTAATATTGTATTGAAAAGTGAAATGAGTCAATATCTTTGGGACAATATTTTTTTACAAATGACTCAGTCATTATGGAACCTAGGGAGTAATTATTATTATTACTAACTTTGTTGGCCCACCTGGATTTTTTTTTCTGACTCCGCCACTGGACATGAATTATAACTGATTTATTCGTTTTGACATAAATATACAAAAGAATATTATATGGTCCTTCTTGATATTTTAATATATTTCAGGCCATTGATTAAGAAATTTTTTGTATAAAACCTAAAAACCATGTAAAATCATTAACAATGATTGACTTTAATCATGATTACTTCTAAAGTTGTACATGTTATTCATTGTGATTAAACAACGGTTTTACAGATATACATATGGTTGATTATGACTTATTGACGACTTCAGTTAAATAAATCTACTAATGAGAAAAGATAACAATCTCAAAGAACCATCTATCATCATAAAAACCAACCACTTTGTATTTTTTGTCAAACAAAAAGTGGTCTAAACTCTAAACAGCAATGAAAAATTGCCGTGAAACTTGGTATAATTATTTACTCCTAACTAGAAGCAATTTAATTCAAAATAAAATTTTACCAACCCATTAAAAATGCTAGTTTCAGAGAAAAAAAAGGGTCACTGTTATAATTTCAAAACACACTAGTTTGCAACATAATTTTAAATAATAAATGTAACTAAATAGAATCACCATGGTTGGCATAATAATTCATACCTTATATCTCTTTGCATCATGTTCAGTTCGAGAATTCAATAAGGACTATGATCAGAGGAATCTTCATGAGGAAGAGGAGAACCAAACTCTAACTCTGATGAAGAATCATTGGTAGAGGCATCTGTTTTTTTTTTTGAATTAGCAAAATTTTATTAAAAATCAGGTCTCTGCATAAGAAGAATAGAGACCGGTGTTACAGAAAGTACAAACTAAGACGCCGTATATAGGCGGAACACCCGAAAACAAACACCAACAAAGACACCTATGCGATCAACACCCATAAGGACAAAACCCACCAAAATAAACATCACCCCTTAAAACTGACTCCTATACTTAACAACCACTGGAAGAAAAAAAAACCACATCCAGAACACTCGTTGCCACTACTCGCCTCAAAAGAAACACCCTTTTAAAAGAGAACCCAGTCCTCATCACCAACACCGAGCCACATCCGAAGAACTCCTTCTCTAAAGATCATTCAGCTTCCACCACCACGCAACCTTCGGTTACCGAAGGAATACCAAAAAAGTCCAAAACCAAACTTGAACCAGAGAACTGACTCCTGATCTCGAATCAAAAGTGATCGGCCCACCAGACTTCAGAACCAAATCAGAAGGGCACCCCTAACCCCCGGTCCACCGAAAAAACACCATAGCCAACCAAACAATAATGCCGCTAGACGCCAACTTTCGATCTCGAAGCAAAAGGACCGGCCCATCAGAATCCAGCACACAAAAGTAAGATCGACGACATGACTTGCAGTGGAGCAAACATCAATCAAAAAGGAGAAAAAGCTCAGCTTGAAGGACCCACATCCTCAAAGCACCTTAAACTCAAACCAGAACTAGCGACAACGAGTAAGGACCCGAATAACTGAGGCGACCATGAATAGAAATCTCCCACAACAAACACCCACCCATTAAAAATGCTAGTTTCTGAAAAAAGGGCCACTATTATAATTTCAAAACACACTAGTTTGCAACATAATTTTAAATAATAATTCTAACCAGATAGAATCACCATGGTTGGCACAAGAACTCATACCTTATATCTCTTTGCATCATGTTCAGTTGGAGAATTCACTTCAGATGGGGAACATGAAGATGAATAAGGACTATGATCAGAGGAATCTTCATGAGGAAGAGGAGAACCAAACTCTAACTCTGAGGAAGAATCACTGTTAGAGACATTTGTGTTGTGTGTTTGAAAAATGGTTCTCCCAAAAAGCTTTATGGTTGAATTATTAGTCATCACAGGTAAATATATGTAGAAGAAGTTTTTGTTTCTTGGTTCTGTTTACTTGATAATGAAGAAAAAGAGAGAAAGATATGGGGAGGTATAATGGTTTATGTGTTTATGTAAAGAGGTCTTATAAAGGTCAAAAGGTTTGAAGAAAGCCAAGCCACATCAGAAAAGTGGAAGTTTTGTGAGCCACAAATTGTTTTGGCCTATGAGATTCATACAGTTGCCAGTTGGATTCACGCACTTAATTATAAAGATAGTGAGTAATGTGGGAATGGATTGGCTAATGTTAAACTTCCTTTGCTATTCTCCGGTGAAGCAACCTTAGCCCTCTATTCCTTTTAATGCAGATCATAGGTTAAGAATAAAACCAATTAAAATCAACATAAATTTTGTCTAATTCATTTCCCTTATTCTCTATGTATAATTCTAAGCAATTGATCATGGGATTATAATAAACTGATGATAGTGGTTCCAAACGAGCTCAGCACGATAGTCGACCGGTCTCCTATTTGACCTTTGACAATAATATTCAAGATATATGGGTCTAGGGAGTTGCTAAAAGAGGCGGGTATTCTTGCTCTACAACATATATTTGTCTATTCTTGCTCTACAACATATAGTGGAATGCTAATGAAAGTAGGGATTTGATTTGGAAATTGTCGGTTCCAACTAACGTGTAACATTTTCTTTGGCTTTGCATGCATAATGCGATCCCAATTACAAGCATCGACATCATTGTAATTTGGAAACTTCTTCTATCTACCAAAGACGTGGAACCCATGATGAAGATGTGCTTCACTCCCTTAGAGATTGTGCTCCATCAAAGAAAATTTGGCAGCAAATATGTAGTTTTAATCATTCATATTTCCTCAACTTCAACCCCTTGAAAACATGGTCACAAACTATGTCTAAAAGACCTTTTGGTAACATGTTTGTAATAGATATTTGGTGGATCTAGTGCTTTTCAAATAATCATACTCTAGGCGACAAACAATGGAAAACTTAAAATGTTCTTCATTTTATAGACATCATACGTACCAACCTAACTTCTGTTCATATTAACTCTTCTGATATAGGACTATTAGAGCAATTGCTTATGATTTTGGGACATTTGTAGTACTTTCTATATTTGAGTTTGTAATACTATTCCTTCCAAAACATAGCAATTTTAGGGTGTTTTGATGTAATTCACGAAGAAATCATGCAAATCGGCAAAGTAAGATATCTGACGATTTGTGAGGACTTTGGGAAGATCAAGAATGAAGATACAAGAGGCCTGAGAAGACATTACAGAGGGATAAATGTTCCCAAGTTCCAAGACATCTTATATGGAAGGAAACACCCATAAAGACGAAGAAACATGTGTTTTGGCACCCGAACTGGACTCACATGCGCCTAGCGCATGATCCTGAGTGCCTATTGCATGTGTCTTGCCGGCTAAGACTGAATTTTGTTACTTTTTGGTGGCAAAATCCTAGTTTTTGAGCCCAACTTTAGGTGGAAACTCTTCCTATAAATACCACACCTCTCATTCATAATTTCTCATTTAGAGCAAAGTGGTTCAAGAGGAAGGCAAGCACTGGGAGCTTCTAGGGAGGAATTTCAATCTCCTCACTCCAAGTTTCTCTAGGGTATGGTTTATTTTTTGTAATTTGTCTTTAGTTACCATGAGTAACTAAATCTTGTTAGGCTAGGGTTCTAAGATGAACCTCTATTATGGTTGTTGCATAATTTATTAAATTTAAAGTCTTTGTTCAGTTATTTTCTTTATGCTATTTAATTTTACTGTTCTGTGTAAGATTTGTGTGCTCTGAAGCATAACCCTGATACATAGGCACTTAGGGAAGTGACATACCTAATATTGATATATATGTCTAAACCTTGAGATAAAGGTACTTAAGGAAGTGACATACCTAATATTGGTGCAAACCTACTCCAATCAGGAAGAAACTAGTTAGTAATTAGGGAAACATGTGACTTCACAACTTAAATCAGTCAAGCAACTTCATTCTCCTCGAACCTTGGTAAGGTAGATGCTGATAGGGATGCCCGCTTGTAGAACCGTTGAGATCTGGAGAGTGTGCTATGTTTTCTAAGATTTAATAGGCGAGGGAACCCTCATGATACCTTAAATTTAGGATCCCTATTATTCGCCATTGTTTCAAATACCTATGAGAAAGTAAGAACATACACGAAAACCTCCGCGCGTAACTGTACCTCTATATAGGAATGACAACCCTAGACACTTAAACTCGTAGAAACTTTTGTGTAATGGTTGCAACTGACAACGTCTAGAGGGGAATGAAACCATATCTATGAGAGAGTAAGACCCCACACGTGCCTACCCTTGTGATCAACAGGGGCAACTCAACAACTTATAGGTAGGAAAGCCCCACGAGCTCATCACTTAGATAGATAACGATAAATAACACGAATAAGACCTGACTGTTACTTAATTCCAACAATTAAATAGAGGGTAGTCAAAGAATCCTAGCCGCCGCTAACATTCTGCAATCAAAACAGTTACACTTTGCTTTGTTGCAAACAAATTAAATTGCAAAACTCTAAACCCTTATCTTTTATTTATTTTAATTGTTCTGAAATAAGTAATGTGAATTGTTTAGTTGAAATGACAATCCATGTTGATATGATACTCTACTTATCACTTTATTAGTTGGGAAACAATTTGGTACACTTGCCTAAATCTGTCCATCAAGATTTTGGCGCCGTTGCGGGGAATTGTTGATATTTTCTACTAAATAATTTAAATTAATTAATCATTAACTTAAGTAAGTAGCAGAATATTATTTTGAGTACGGTTGGTACCCCAATCCGTTCTTATAGAATTCTAGATACAATAAATTTCTCAATAGAGAACTAAAATATACTTTGATTAGATAAAACTTATAGAGAAACGAACGATGCAAACCAACAAAGGATAACAAGGCTAGGTACACTGCTTAATGCAACGCAAAACTACCTACTTAATATAAAAAGGGATATTCGTTATACTGACATGGCAGTAGAACTAAGAAGCAAGAAAATATTAACCCCTTTAGAAAAATTCCATATCCTTATCCTTCACGTGATGCCTTGATTTGTTAATTTACATGATTTCTCACTACAAAACACTCAAAACGCCAATGAAGTTGCATGATTTAGGATAAAAGTGAATTACAGTGACTCGAGTTAAAACAATACAAATATGTTCCTCAAACCATTGACAAATCCTCTAACTCTTATCTTATTTGTCTTCAAATGCAAAGAAAAATACTAAAAATATAGCAAAAAAATTCATATGATGCTCCGTCACCAGAGCTTAGTGACGTGAAAACGAGCCAAAACAGAGAGTTCTAAAGAGAAACGCCAAAGGTTGTTCGCTAGGTGAGATTTGGTCCTCCAAGATAACAAAGGAGATTCAATAAATATATGAAGACAACTAGCTTTTCTCTCCAAGTAAGAAAGCTTGTGCCGCTCGGCAAGCCCTGCTTCATCTAGCGAACTTGAAAATACATAACTACTATAAATAGAGATGTAGTTCATTTCTACAAAACCTAATCACTAAAAATTCATACAAATAGAGAGGGAACAAGGAGAAGCCACCATAGGAGGGATATGGAGCTTGTATTTAGGCATTTTGATGCTTCTCCAACATCTATCAACCTTCTTTTGTTAGTTATGAATTTCATGGATCACTAAACTCTCTTTTGTGTTGGGATTTGATGTAAATAGCTAGAATTCTATATGGTACTCTTAATTTGGTTGGTTGTATATGATTTATGCATTCAATATATTTTTTTGTTTAAATTTATTTTTAATGTTTTGTCGACGATGCAGTGTTATGAAATTGATTTTTTTTTATTTAGATTGAGCCTTAGCTGTCATGACTATTTAAGGGACATGGTTTAGATTACATATAGTTGCTATCACGTTAGAGATATCGGGTAGGTATATATTCATGTATAACTATCCATGCATATGTCATTGAAATAATAAGGAATTTTTCCATCAATGCATTGGAAGTCAATTGGTTCAATGAATCTCGCATCAATTAATTCGAGATATAGACATATGATGAGTGATAGGTGGATGTATATTCAAAGCATAAAAAGTATACGATCAGTTAAGAAGAAAAATATGAGGAATAGCTATAGAAATCTAATCCCAACACAACTTTCTCTATCTTGACTAGTTTACTTTTGATCACTTAAAGAAAACACTTTTATAAAACTTTGTTTAGAAATTTTTTCGATAAGAGTAAAATTGTGCTAAACATGGTTTATGTCATTCAATAATTTATTTTTAATAGAATCGACATAATACTCACTATTGTGCGAAGATAAAAAAAAAATTCCTCTTTATCACAGGCCAACCACGGGGTTAACTCCTTTTCTTCGTTGTATCCTTGGAGTTTCCCACAAAATGGAGGTAATGATGCAACAAGTAAAGAAAAAGAGTATATAATTCAAAGGCCAAAATCCTGATATGAACATATAGCTAAGTGATGTGCAGATTAGGCAAGTGTACCAAATCATTTACCAAGTAATAAAGTGATAAGTATAGTATAGTATCCACAAGGATTGTCGTTTCGTCCAAACAATTCGTGTAACGCCCTACTTCTATTAAAGCGATAAAACACACGAATAATACAAATATTCTATAAATAGACGTCGAAAGAGCTATTATTTTCCTGAGACTGGGAAGCGTAAGGCCGGACAAAATGTCTTGTACGAGGTTCAGTTCAGGCATAACTACTGGAAAAGAAGTCATGCCTCATTCTTATTGATGTAGATTGGCAATCACCAATGGTTGAAATGAGAAAGGGCTTTGCTATGAATCTGTAACGACGTACCGACTGGCTCTCCGATAGACTCGTAGATAGAATGGCCTTTCATCGACCCCTTTCTACTCGTCTTCAATAATCCTCAAAACATGAATACTAAAATTTCACAAAAACGTCGCAACGGATAAATAACATATATCTTTAAATAGCCATGTCATATACATCATAAATAAATCACCAAATAAATCTCCAGTCTCAACACATGAGTAAAATCTCAACAACATAATCAATAAAACAAAAGACCGACATCCTAAATCAGAGCCCTATACTAAGACTCCAAAAACAGATAACGAGGAAGCTCCTGCTATCCTCAAGCACTAAACAAAGCAAGCAACAAAGCTATTCCTGCACGCCGTCTATCCATTCATACAAATAGGTAGGAGGTCCACCACAGACCACTGGGGGTTAGTTTTACAACATCATAATTAAGTACAAATAAACATAAGCATTCAAGGATTCATGCATAACACATATACATACTCAACATTCCTATAATACTATCATCACACATATATCACCCCAATTCATCATTAATCATATTATCATACTTCTATCATAATACATCAAACATATTCATACCTTAAATCATTATCAAGATTCATCACTTAACAACATCAATAAATATAAGAATTACTCACTTTATTCCTCATTTAGCATAATTAATCTCAACAAATACAATTCAACATTTCAAAGTTACAAACAAGGAAATTATCGTCACCAAAAGGTCACCCAATCACATACATATAATTCACCACTTCATCATTTCACCAAAATAAACATCATCACTTAAAATCAACAAGTGTACAAGTATAACAAAACATCATAAAGTACACAATTCACCAAGTTCACCAATGCACATAAACATTCATGCACATATACAACTAAATCACATAATTCACCATTCACAACATCCACCAAACACATAAGAAATTATGACTCATGACAAATTATGTAATGCGCCTAGACATGACTTCTATATGCATGCGGTACCAACACCAACAACGTCTAGGTCGTCACCCCATGATGCCAACAGAACATCATTATCACCTCAACTAGATATAAATATCCCACAACTTATGAATGCATGAACATAAGACACACTATGCACATGTTCAACAACAACTCACTGTCATTGGATATAATATCCTATATCACCTTCATTTTGCATACATGCATTCAGCAACAGTATCACCATCAAAATTAGCATGCATGAATTCACCACCAACAATCAACATTTAACATGTTCAACAAACAAAAAAAATATAAATATGCTTATCACCAATAATTCATCAAATAATTATCACCAAAAACAAACACCTTTCATATATGCAAGCACCACAATTACCATCATCAAATTGCATATAAGAATTGAACAACATAATTCAATACATGCAATCACCACATCCAATTATCAACATTAAGCATGTATAAGTTCACCACCAACAACATGATTATCATGCCACAATTCATTGACATAAACAAAGACACAAACACCATCATTAAGTTCAACATCATTAGCATGGTCATCAAGTTAACACTTTCAAGGAAAATCGTCAGTCAAGACATTCGACCAAAACTAAGCAAACATATACAATTTCCTCAACAAAACAAATGCACTACTCACATATGTTCATAGTAGCTTATGCATATGAGTATCCTAGGCCAATTCTAAGAAATCACAATATCAAGACAAGTTCGTATCATTTTACCATTTTCCAAATTATCCGGCAAAACAAAGCAAATATGTTTGAAAGTCCCAACTAAGCATATACAAAAATAATATATGAGTGGATTATTGTATACCTCAACGTTTCATAGACCAATTCACTCAAATGCCAAAGTCTTGCAAAGGTCGTATCGTTTCTCTCATATTGCAAAACCAATTCATTTTCAAAACAAAACAAAGTTAGAATCCATCATATCATAGGTTAGACACTCTTAAACATCCTAACTAAACTCTTAGTACTTAAGTTTTGAAGTTTGGAAACAAACCATAAGTTTTGGGTTAAATTAGAAACGGTTATGCTGAATTTTCGTAAAATTTTACCAAGAACTACTTGGAGTATTTTTCATCATAACTCAAAATCTAAAAATCATCTTCACGTCAAACCAAAGCCATTGGAAAGCTAACTCATTTATCTAAAACTTTCATGTTTACACCAAAGGTCAATTCAAAACAGAAATGTGTGAAAAAGACGCAAGAACGCGAAACAAGGGAAGTTGTCATTGAGTAACTCGCTTTAAGCGAGTTTTTTCCAGACAGAACTCGCCATAAGTAAGCTTCAAGCGAGTTTCCCCCTGTTCTTACGGGTTTTACACCATTTTTCACCCAAAAACCCCAATTTTAATTCTCCAACACCCAAATTCGTCCTCAAAGTTTCTACATGCTTATGTACTTAAAAAGGCAATCAAAACCATATAAAACTTGAAATCAAACACCATTCCAACACAAATCATTAATTCACCCATTTTTCACAAAAACTCTCAACAACAACTCAATTCACACCACAACTCCATAATTATGAATACCCATGGCATAAATCAACAACAACAACATCATTTAACCATGAATTCATCAATAATTACAACGACAACACCATTTCACACCAATTTGAGCAAAAATCAACAAAGTTTCATATAACCACAACTCAAAAATGCAAATTCAATAACAACAGCATGTTTAACATCAATTTCACATACATAAACTTAGCAACAAAGTGGGTACACGAAATTCATTTTTTAAATCCACAAAAATCTCAATTCACAAAATAAGCACTTATGAAATTAAGTAGAAAAATATATTCTAGCTTAAATTATGAATGCATACTATCCCCCTTACCTCAATTGAGTACAAATCTAGCCTTAGCTTCACTTTTGCTCCAACCTCTTGAATTTCTACCCTTTTCTTCTTCTCCCAAGCTTCTTCTCTCTAAACCTTTGTTCTTGCTCTTTTTCTCTACCTCTCTCAAAAGTTGTGAAATGTGTAAATGAGTTTATGTGACCTAATTTCTCTAAAGATTAGAGTTTACATAGGCTCTATACAATTGGGCTCAACCCTCAAAATGCCTTAATGGGCTCAAAGTTCTCATAAACTAATTCACAAAGTTTCTACTCACTTACGGTTAAAAAAATAACGAATAGTTACCGGGTCTTAATTAATTACCACAACCCACTAGTAACTTAGTGAAATATAACGAAAATCGGGCTGTTACAATTCGCATTACTTATTTTTGTAAGTTTGACGATATAAAAGATAAAAGGGTTAGAAGTTTGCAATTTCCATCTATTTGCAACAAAGCAAGTTTACCTGTTTTGGTTTCATAAAAGTAAGCAGCGGTTAGAATTCTTTGAATCCCCCTGTTTATATTGTTGGATATTAAGTAACAGTAATGTCGTGTTTATTTATCTTAGGTAGACTATACAAGTGATGAGGCCGTTGGGATGTTACTAACCTAATTTGGTATATCCATCCGATGTCTAACTGCATCTGCTAATCACACAGTGATCCTTACGTGCGGGGTCTTGCTAATTCAAAGGTAATTGAAACATAAACTTAAATTGGCTTTCCAATTTTTCTCAAGGCAATGAAGGCCAAGGTTCCATTAGGTTTGCCCACCTATGAATCTTAGGACACTCATAGCACATCATGTACGTTATCAGTAGTTCTATAAACGGGTAGCCCTAATCTACGTCTACCTTACTAAGGGTTTCAAGAGAATGGTTCTATAAGGCTACAACTTATTTCCTTTAGCTAGGCACTTGTTTACCTAATTACTAACCAATTACATCCTAGGTTCAGCAGAGTTACTACTCAATCTTAGTAACGTCACCTCCTAAGTACTTACTACTAGGGTCATCTCTCTTTCGGTATCTTTCGCTAGATAATAATAACTTACTTCCTAGACAGATAGTTACTAGTATAAGGATATAAATATTAAGATATAAGCATCCAGATAGTTATAGCAATATTAGGAACTATCACAACCTAAACACCTAATCTTGGGTTGAACCTATCACATAAATAAACTAAGCAATTTCCTAATAAAACTTAATAGCGAACAAAAAATAAATAAAATATAAACGACATTAAATAAAATAAATATCCAACAAAAATAAAAAGACGTTTATCTTAGAACTCTAACCTAAAAAGATTTAGTTACACATGGTAACTAAAAACAAATTACTAAAGATAAAAACATACCATATAAAATCATGGAGAAGATAGAAATTCTCCCGAATCTCCAAAGTTGCCTTCCTCTTTAACTGTCACAGTATGAACGAGAAATTCTGAATGAGGAAGGCTGATATTTACAGTGGAGATTTCTAACTGGGTTTAGGCTAAAAAAGCGGGCTAAACCCATAAAAACGAATAAAATTATGCCTGCGTCTCTCGCATTTGAAATGCTTGGGGCGCACATAGCATGCCCTAGGCGCATGCTATATTCCATAGGCGCATATACCCTAATTTTCATGCCCTAGGCGCATGGCATATAACCTAGGCGTATGTAATTGCCTTCTTGGGCCCAGTTTCTCCGATTTTCGTCGTTTTTAGGTCTTCGTCTTCAAATAACTTGCCTCTGAACTTGGGAACAGAATTCATCCCTATATAAAGTCTCCCGAGGCCTCTTGAATCTTCATTCTTGGTCTTCCAAAAGTCTTGAAAATTCTTCAGATGTTCTTGATTTGCCGATTTGCATGATTTCTTCGTGAATTACTTCAAAACCCCCTAAAATTGCTATGTTTCAGGAATACTAGAATTACAGACTCAAATATAGAAAAGATTACAAAATTCCCGAAATCATATGCAATCGTTCTAATACTCCTCCTTTTTGCATCACTAAGCCCCAACACTTAAATCATCCGCGGTTATAATCGCCAGAGGTGGACCCATGAGGGGTATACTCACCAACAAGAATATGGGATTACATCGAAGAACACATTGCCCACTAAGTACTACAAAAACTTGCCCATAAACGAGTAAGAACGAGCAGGGACGGCGGTGAGGGGGATGAAATACCTTAACTCATCAAAACCAGGCAAAGGCATGGGTTGAAACCTTCCTTAATAGATAAGATCCTAAGGACCAAACACCAAAGACATAGTGAGCAAGAACATTCTGCTATTCAAAGCCTAAGGATAAGTCTCTCGAAACGATAAGGTAAGCATGCTAGAGAAATGCAAACATCGAACTGTTGAAGTAAATAGGAAAGAGAAAAGGAGAAATAAACTTTTTTGAAAGAGATAGCGATGAATGGAAACAAAAAATAAACCTCCAGCAAGTCACTTGCTTCAAGGAAGGAAAAAAAGCGTGAAAGCGAAAAAGGAGCAATCTAATGGTGTTAATATCCCTAGGATAAAAGGACAACAAACACCATTTGAGTGGCTTCAGAAAATCAATTCAAGTCTTATGGAGATCAAACAGTTGTCAATGCCAAAAGCCAAAAAGAAGCAATCTAATGGTACTAATCTTCCTAGGAGAAAAGTTCCTCGAAGTGACGCGCCCTGCCAATAAAACTACATGAAATATGTCCTTGAGTAACCCAATGGACGAAAACTGAATAGAGGAAAGGTTAGACGTCACAAGGTTGTGGAAGAAAGAAACTTACTCCATGATAAAGACCCAGGATAAGCATTACATTGCATCCTTCCCTTTTTGGGTTGACGTAATAAAGGTCAAAAGTCTATGTGAAATGGAGCGCGAGATTCACAAGTAAGCACAAGATACACCAACAAAGAGAAGCAAGACCCATGGGCTTATCCTTCACTAACTACCTACTCCGAGAAAGTCATAACCCCAACCTCGACGGTCCTTTGATCCCATGAGGCAAAGAGGTCGGACCTTTAACGATTCACAAAAAGAGAAATTAATAAAAGTGAGAAGGTTAATAAACCTCTCATTTCAAGGGATCATTTCCCTAGGGAGGGAACTATATCATCCATTGTGCACTTCGGACCCCTTGGAATGATAAAACTGGAACTCATCACCAAGAATCTCTTAGACGCACCAATAAAGGTCTGGAATGATATCGTCCACAACAAGATAAGAAGCCTTGGGGATGGAGGAATTGAAAAACTTAAAATTCCATCCAAAGAACACTTGGTAAAATCCAATAAGGTTTGTGTTGGAGAGTATGACTGATCCCTCGTCCGAAAAGACATGCCCCCGACTCCTTCAGCCTATAGCTTCGGGGCAACTATTTTGAATTGGGTTAAGGCCCATTCCAGCAAGACTCATATTTGATCTAGCACCATAGAGTTGGTGATACCATATAATGGGCGCGCCCTAAGTCCCACTAGATAATAGTCCAAACAAATAGATCATGATTATCCAGTCTAGATCTAATGCAAGAGGACCACTTAGATGGGACCCCAAGGGACAATTGTCCAGGTGAAGGTCTGACAGTCAAAAATATTTATTATCCACCATATATACCCATGCTTAGCATTAGGTCAGGTAACAATATTCATATCCTTTTTTTAGTTGTGCTATCTTTTGAACTCCTCATTGACTTCAGCATTAGTGTACGTGCAAGTACACCACCCGCTCTAGTAGAAAAGGACTCATAACAGACCGCAGTGGACGACGAAAAGCTCAATCCCTTACACATCAGATATCTACTCAACAAACCATTTTCCTAGTTCCAATCAGATCATTCCACTTATACATCCTAAAGGGTAAAATTCCGACCACTATACTACTTAACCCCCAAAAAAATTACCATCAAACTCAATTAAGTCAATTCATCCTAAGAAAATCTTAATTATTTATTCTAATTATTATTTATATTCATTTATTAGCATTAATTATTGTTACATATAAATTTAAATAAAATATCACTTTTTTTAGCTGGTATGCATATTATTTTGACTAATATAAATATGAATATTATTTTAATTATTTTTACTACTACTCTTTTTCTTTGAGGCGTTCTGGAATACCATGTATATATATTGAAACACTGCTATCTTTATTTTCTTCACAACCTATATCCTGTGTTCATTTTTGTTGTTGCAAATATAACTTCATTAATGGAGGATCAAAACATGGACCTTGAACTTACTCTTTCATTGGGTTCAATCCCAAAACGGTCAGAAACAATCAACAACGCTCCTGATGTGACAAAAGTTGTCAAAATTGATGCTGGTTCAATCACTGGAGCAAAGTCGGGGGGTTCGAACTCTGAACAAGTGCAAAGGGGGAGGGGGAGGCCTCCAAAGTACGGGGTTAGTAGGAGCACGTTTTCTCCAATGACGCCTCCATCGGGGCTTGCTACTAGTCACTCTTATGAAAGTGAGGAGAAGGGTGGAAAGGAACGATTTGGAGGTTCATTAGATTCCACTGGTATTATTTTAATTTTTTCTCTCATTGATTTTTTTTTTCTTTGTTTAAATTTTTCATGAAGTTTTTATTTTTATTTTATATTTTGATTTTGATTTTGATTCTATTGAGAAAGTGTACTTTTAACACTCGTGGCTTGTTTGAATGATTGTTTGTCGAGTCTTTCTTTGGTCTGAGTTGGACACAAATTTCCATTTCAATTGTACGGCTTTTTCAGTCAAATCAAATCCCAATGGATGAATTTTTTTTGAATAAAAATCCCAATGGAAGAATGTTATATTAGTTTTGGATGGATTGGAGGTACACATAAAAACATCGTAAGATCTCGATTGTTGATTTGATATATGACTTTTTTTTTGTGGTGGATGGGGTTTGAACCCCGGACCTTATGTATATTATGCATTGTCCCTACTGAATAAGACAATTTTGTGAGAATTTGATTAATTTCACACAATTAACATATTTAAGTTGTTGGTTCAAATCAAACACTCAAGATATGTGAGGAAGTTAGTATATATCTAATGTAAATCCGATAGAGGATATGTCTAGATTCGATATCGAACACATCCTACAGAAACAATCCAACACATCACATTACCTATTTTGTTATTAACTTGTTTCTACTCATCAATTTGTCTCTTATTAGTTTTTGTTTAATATTAAATTTTAATTTGGGTTGGTACTTTGTTTGGAATTGAAAAATTGAGGTAATGTTGTGCAGGTGATTGATTTTTATTTGACGTTGTCATTTGATAATATGATTTAGGATTAACACCAAATACTAAACGGTAAACTCATGTTCAAGGCTGAAAATTTATTAAGAAAAATAAGATAGAATTTCTTGGTTTTAGGTTTTGAAGTTGTCCAAACAATGATTTGTTAAAGAGAAAATCTTTTATTTATTTTTGACCGAAAATCTCTTACTTTTCTCCTTTATTTAATAAGAAACAGGTCTGGAAATTCTTCCAAAAAAAAAAGTCTGGAATATCTATAAACTTTTGTATAACTAATAATGTTTTTGTGTGTTTGTAAAACGGGTATCTTCTGCACGCAACTAATAGACTAATCCCTCGAGTTAGGTGGTATAGTAATTGATAACTAATTTTTTTTTACCTTTAGTGGGGTCACTCAATGTCGATTTTACATTTTATTTTTGTTTCTTAGGGTGGTGAAATTTAGGATTTTTTTTAGAATATTATGAAGTCTTTAATAATAATATAATATAAATTTTTAAATATAAGTGGATATTTTTTATAGGATTTCATAAAAGTGAATTTTTTGGCGTTATTAGAAGAATAGCTTACCGACTTTATTGATGATTAATCTCGTTTGACCATATTTTTTTTTTGAAGGAACTTTTGACCATATTTAGTAGGCTCGTTTAATATTGATTTTCCAATTGATTTCGGTATTTTTTACCGTGGAATTTTAGGATATTACAATACTTTTCTTTTATGCGCAAAAAAACAAAATTGGAATCCAAAATTATAAATTATCAGTAATATAATAAATAAAATTAATTTAAAGATAAATTTTTTAAATAGATGATAATACTTTAAAATCTAAATATTTTATCTTCTTTTTTGCTTTTAGTGTCTCGGAAAAGTAAAGTCTCCACACATTATTTTTTGACCAGTTTTTGTTCTAAACAGTGTATTTATTTTATTTAAAGGGAAAATACAATTCTATTGATTTGTAGTTTTTAGTTAGAAAGTATATACACAAAAAACTAATGCAATAAACAGAAGATTAAAATATTTTGAAATATAAATATTGAATAACATATGCTAATTTATTTTATTAATATTTAATTCTCGTTTGCATTGCTATAAAAATTTCAGATCATTACAAATAAATAATTAAAAATATGTAAAGTATCTGTGAGTTTTTGACATAAATTGGCGTGAAATGTCCAAGTGTTCAAGGAGGTTAAGTTAAGTTTTAAAATATTAAGGTTTTGTAACAAATAAAAAAATTATGATTTTCTCATATTATTTACTTTTATATCTCATTTTACATATCTTGTAGGAGTTGATTATTGTGCACTAACAGTGCACATAATTTTATATATACATATAATTAATCTTATTTTATCATGCATACATTTCTAAAATATGTTACAATGCCTATTATTTACACATAGTCTTTTTTTAGAGGATTTATTCATAGTCATTATGCCTTGAAACTACAAATTCATATATACTTATATTGGAAAATACTTCATATTCTTAAATGATTTTTGTAGGTATGTAATTTTATCTATTTCTTATGCTTGAAATTGAAACTTTTATTTGTTACAGGAGGATTTGTTGAAGAAAAGACCGGAGAAAGCATTACACCTTATGTATTGATTGTGAACCCTGGAGAGGTAAACTATTTGGATTTACTTAGTATAATTAATTAGTCCAATTTTGTATTTCTATTAAAAAAACTTAATATTATAGTAAATTGGTACCGATACTACAAAAATTTACTATAGCGTATTAGTTCATGAGGTACACTATTTGGCACCAATTTCAGAACTGTTTTTTCTTTGAAACTTTAGAACAATATTTTAAAACTCAAATTGGCAATTTTTATGGTTCAGCTATTTGATCAGTCCATATATTGTTTTGGGTTGATTTAAGCAATTTAAAATGTGTAGGTATCGTTTTAATGGATGGTTTTGATTTTCAAAACATTTCTCAAAAGTTATATGTATGATATGAAATCAGAGTTCTGTTTTTGGTGATTTATTCAGGATGTGGTTGAAAAGATATCAGCATTTTTTGAGAATGGTCCTCGACAAGCTGTTTGCATACTTGCTGCTACCGGAGCTGTATCAAATGTCACCCTTTACCAACCTGGTGTTTCTGATGGATTTTTAAGATATGAGGTAAAATTATAAAAGTAATTAATCTTCTGTAATACAAGGCCACTTTCATTTTTTTTGTGTTTATTGTGTTTTAAAATTTTCTCCGTTATAATACAGGGCCACTTTCCTATTTTATCTTTAAATGGACCATGCACCTTCCCTAGTGGTTGTGCACAGAAGGAAATTGAATTGATGAGTGTTTCCTTGTCTAAACCTGATGGGAATGTTTTTGGAGGTGGTATTGGTAAATCAATGATAGCTGCTACTCCTATTCATGTAAGAATTATTTTTCATCATACATGCATATAGGATAGATAGAAAGTAGATAGTTAAGAATTCTAAACCCCATAAACTTAACCTAAGGATCAAGTAGAAATTATTTATTGATTAATATTTATGTTGCATTGATTTGATAGCCATTGTCACACACTTACTCAAAGTTTCTCTTTTTCCATCAGCTTGTTTTGGGAACTTTCGATATGCTAACTGATGACCTAGCAACAACAAGTACTAATGGTGTAGCCGTAGAAGAGAAGAATAAAGATGTGATAGCTGAAACAACAACTAATGGTGCTTCAATGTCAGAAAATGTCACTATTGTTGGAGAACCTAGCCACCTGAAAAAGTTTCCATATCTTGATCTCAACCGTCACCCCGAAATGTGATGCATCTGCTGTCAACCTTTGAGCTATGCAGAACATAATAAATAAATAAATAAATATATATATATATATATATATATATATATATATATATAGATATATATATATATATATATATATATATCTTGCTCTTTTGTTATTGCTTATGTTTAGGACGCTTGACTTTGTTTGAAGTGAATGTTGTTGTGAATCTAGTTTTCTTTGTGGCCGGCAGCAAACTTACTAGGGATCACACACAATAGTTGAAATAAATATTCTGCAGACTCGTTGATTGGACTTATTTTAATTCCTATTTTTTGGAAAATTATGATGTTTTTGTGGATTGATTTATTTAGTTTTAGTCTATGTATTAATATTTTATCAATAATTATTTAAATTTCATATCATTTTCACCTTCTTGTTTGCAAAATTTTCTAAAAAAAAAATTGACAATTTTTTTTTTGTTATTTGATCATTTCTTGATTATACAATTTTTTTAAACAAATATATCATGATTTCAATTATAGGGTCATACAATTTTTTTAGACGACAAGGAGAGCTGTCATATATATTATTATACACTTGAAAGGTTTTTAAACAATTTCCCAAAGTCAATACTAGAACACACACTTTTGACGTGTTTCAGGGTTATACTAGGGTTAGGTACATGTGCGATATTTTTGGGAAAGTAGGTTAAATAGAAAAAATTGAAGTTAAGTACTCAGGCCCCGTTTGGTTTTAACTTATTTTGAGCTTATGAAAAATAGCTTATGTAAATAAATAAGCTTTTATTTTAATTTATAAACTCTCACTAACGAAAATTGTATCTTCATAAACGGATTTTTCATAAACTACCTTAAAAACTTATAAGTAATACATAAAAATTTATTTATTTGCATAAGCTGTTTTATATAAGCTCTAAAATAAGCTAATCCAAACAGGCCCTCACTACTATCCTGGTTCAGTCAAAACAAATTCATCCCAAACATAAACATAACCGATCAAGGTTGAGTACTAGAGAACTTTTTTTTTTTTTTCAGAAAAAAAGAAAGAAAAGATAAGATAAGATCAATGTTTAAAAATATTTGTTTCTATTCTTTTTCTCATTTTTCTTTCATATTTTTATTCTTCAAATTCTTTTTGGGTAAACATATCTTAAATGGTTCAATTCACTATTTTTTATTTTATTTAAGAGACGTTATGTGATCTTTTAGTTCTCTGGTATTGCTACCCTAAACTTAAGTTAGTTTCAACAGCAACTCCAAACTTTTCATTTAATAAACACCATACAAAACATTACCTAAACTCCAAAACCAGTAGGGATAAACATTTCACCTAAGGTCTCTAGGCTTGTGATCTCGTTTGTCACCAAACAAAAAGGGAATTATTTATATGCTCAAAATTTGCTTAAAAAGGGATAAATAAATACATCATAGAAGGTGGCCCAAAAAGGTTATAGGTACAAAGCAATTTCCCTCAATATGTACATAATATAACCAATCAACATGCAAAGAAAAATTGCAAGTTTTAGAAATAACATGCCTGGAAACACTCATAAACAAAGAAAAGTGAAAAAATATAAATTTTGGCTTAAATCTCTTCAAGTCAAGCTTTCTACCTCCATATGAACGTTAAGGTTATCCATAGTGGAACAAACTGTTATTGAACGGGCAATTTTTAGAAAACTAGAATTTCATTAATAATAAACAATAAAGTAATACAAGTTATTGAAAAAGGGGAATCAAACTAACAACTGAAATGATTGATATCTGACATAGAGAAGTTATTGAGTTCTTTTTTCTTTATTTCGTCCATCTTTTCACTTTTTTCTATCTTTTTTTTCTTTTCATTTTTTTAATATAAATGTCTGCAAAATGAACAAACATTAGAAAAATGATGTGTTACCTCGCATCAAGTGCTTATTTAACGTCATTAGCTTGACTCCTCAACCACTATTAGAGTGGTATATGTGATAGAAAGAACACATCATCCTTCTTGTTCCTCCCGTTTGATAGAAATTCCATGAACTTGGCATAAAGAAGTAGATGTCAACATTTTTGGAAACTATGATGTTCAACTTTAGATAAGAATAAGTCTCCTTTTATAAATAAATGTATTCTTTCGTCTCCATTAGTCGAGTCTTCATTCTAAGGTAAAAATCGACACGTCTCACTCGTGACTTTTCTTCTATGCATAATATATATTTGAGTTCAAAAGAAAATAAATGAGTTTTGGTAATTTCAGACATTAAAGTGATCATCTCTTTCAAATAGCTCTGTTATGTTGAAAACTAAATTATATCTAAATCAATAGATAGGGCTAGTAATCAATTGATAATATGAATCATTTCATATGCGTTCAAGATATAAAAAGCATTACAAACAAATATACTGAATAATACTAGAATTATAATTGTGTTGAATAAAGTTTCACAACTACGTAGTTCAAAATAAATTCATTTAAAAAACTCAGTCAAAAGAAATTAATTCATCATATTCACTGAGAAGAACGTGATGGGTTCTCCAGATCGACATTTTATTTCCATGCTAGCCATCATTTTCTCTAGGGTCAACAAACACAACGGATCAAAGGCCTAATGTTTTCTTTCATACATGGTCCACTAACACTAACACACAAAAAATACTTCCTTCATCCCATATTATAAAGGGAGCTTCTACTGTGCAGTCAGAAAACTGACTTTTTTGAAAAAGTTAATTTTGATCTTAATATTTGATTCATTTTTAAATTGTTGATTATTGATTAATGATCAATAGTAATTCATCTAGTAATGTTTGCAACATCTTAGACTTACTGGTACTATTTTATCGTTGAAATCTTTAACATGCAAACAGAGTTGATGATATTATGTGATAGTCTTAAGTGTTACACTTTGTGGGGTGTTACGCTTATAACAAGGTATAATAAAATTAGATTAAGTATAGTCTTATATATCTGATGAATTGACGATACTATGAGGACTGAACTTTTGATGTCATTGTACAAACAGTGAGGTGTTACTCATTACATTTTTGATGTTATAGTGTTAACTTTACTAAAAAAGTCATTTTCATGACTTCACCATAGAATTTTCCTATTATAAAATACTTTGAGAAACAATGTATTCCAAATTATAAGTTGTTTTACAATACCAATCATTAATGTTACTTTCCATATTATACCATTAACTATTTATTATGCTCCCTTCTTTAATTCACTTCAACCTCTACAATTACTCAATATATAAAAAACAATAATTTATTTAAAAAGACCTTAAATTAGATACCAAACTAATAAAAATAGACTAAAAACTTGATTAAAAATACTCTAAAAATATGGTATGGCCGACTGTCGTCAGCGCTCATAGCCTGCGATGCGAGATAGGTAGATTCCTTGGTTTCTTCACTCCTCGCTCCATTTCATGTCACCAGAACGTCGGTAACGACTATGTAATAAACTTAATCAATGAGAAACTCATAAAAAAGAATAACACGGCTATAGAGTTGTATGGTTTGGGTAGATTTTCATGGCTTGAAGTCATCTTCCAGTCTCTTGATCTTTCGTGACTTTTTGAATGATTTCTATACAAAAATTAACATAAACTTCCTATTCTACTTCTTAATTTGATGTTAATTGACGACTTAAAACCTACATTATTTCTTGTGATCATATGCCAAATTGGATGAGAAAGATAAGAAAGTCAAAGAGTTGAAATCCATAATACATCATGAAAGCTTGGGATAATCTTGTTGAGTCTCCTTCAAAAGAATCACATGTTAATCTCGTACAACATTTACGAGATGTATGTAAGAAATTCCCCAAGTTCCTTACCTATGTTGAAAGTAATTTATTTCAAATAAAAAAAGATGAAAAATTTGAATCAAACCCACTAGCTAGCAACATATTTTTCAAGAAAATATAATTCTTCAAATAGAATCACCATGGCATGGCACATACCTTATATCTCTTTGCTTCATGTTCAGTTGAAGAATTCACTTCAAATGAAGAAGATGCAGATAAAGATGAATGAAGACTATGATCAGAGAAATCTTCCTGAGGAAAAGGAGTAAATTCTGAGGAAGAATCATTGATAGACACATCAGTGTTGTGTGTTAGAAAAATGGTTCTCCCAAAAAGCTTTATGGTTGAATTATTAATCATCTCAGGCATATCTGTAGAAGATGTTTTAATCTGTTACTCGATAGTGAAGTAAGGGAGAAGAAAAAGAGAGAAAGAGATAGGGAGGTACAATAGTTTGTGTGTTTATATGAAGAGGTCAAAAAGTTGGAAAGCAATGCCACATCAGAAAAGGGGAAGTTTTATGAGCCACAAATTTTTGTGGCCTGTGAGATCTTAGTGTGCAGATGGATTCACACACGTAATTGTAAAGATAGTGTTGTTCTCTTCTGCCTACCCTTTTTCATCCATGTCACCTCTTTTTTCAACTTTTGACTTCTTCTCAGTTCCTTCCTTTTCTTGGTATTGCCTCTTGTCAGATTCTTTTATTCTATTTCATTTTATTATATGCTACATCATCAATTAAAAAACATATCTTCAGTTCAGGATTTACCCTTATTTTTCTTTCCACTTTGAAGTCTTTTTAATTCAAAGAAACACTATCCTCTTAAAAGAAGAGTGAAAGCCTTTTGATGTGCAATAAGTGAAAGATACATGGATCATTTAGTTATCTGGTCGAAAGTTTGATATCTTGTCGATGTGAATGGTAAAACATTTGTTAGGAGAGATTAATCCCTTAAATGGATATTAGTTACCCTGAGGGATTAGTTTCATAGTTGCATGCAGGAGATATCTTAGTTTATCCAAAAACACTAACAAAAAACCTCAGTAAATGCGCAAGTCGCACGCATTTGGTTTTCATATTAGGGTAAGCAATGTTGTTTAAAATATTTAAAAGTTTATTATCACATATTATTAAGGTATAAGGGAAATTATTAAAATGTAATTTCTTTTGTTACTCATGTGCCTTGGGTTTGAACGCCTCCAATGGAGGTTCGCGATCCACACTGTCATTGAATTTTCTTGCAGAAGAACTGGATGGGGTGTCCTCTCCGTTTGCTGATGCAGTGGTCCCTTCTCAAAATATTGATCCCACCTTTATGCAGAATATGTTCGCTCAAGCTCTAAACAGTTCATATGATATACATCGTAGTGAACTCTCAACTTGCATGATATGAGATGTTATTGCCATTAAAATACCTGAAAATGAATATCAGGAAGAACTTGCATGGTGTAATAACAATATGCACCATTGTTTGGTCCTTCTTAAAGGTAGCATACCTCCTAAGGTTGTTGACTTGCGTCACAAGCTATCACAAATTTGGAAACCCTTGAATTCTTGGAAGATATTTACCTTCACAAAGGATTCTTGAATTTAGTTTTTTGTCATTAGGAGACCAGGTTATTGGTTGTTGGTCGTTGAATCCTGTTACTTTGCATTTATTCTCATGGACAACAGATTTAACCATAACAATCCTTTTGGTGTGCCATTTAAATATTGGAGGCCTAAAATCCTTTTTGCTATTGTGGGTGGCATCCGAAGATCAATAGCAAATTCGAAATTTATGAGGCAACCTTAAGCGTGAATATGTCCACTTCGTTCCCATTTTGGTGGGTCGTCATGGTCTCTTTTCTAATCATCTTGATCAAATCTTTATAGAAAGAGAGGGATGTGTGTTCTTCGTAACCTATCAAGCCTAAACAAAGTTTTTATGTGCCAAACCAAGGATCGAGATAGAAAGGCAATATTAGAACAAGAGAAAGTAAATGATTCTTCCCAGTAAGATAGAATTCTGGTTGGAAGGACAATTGTGAACCGGTTAACAATAAACCTCTGGTTGTTGGTGATAAGTCTCAGGTTGATTTTGTTTCTGAGACTCTAAATAATGTTCAGGATCCAAAGGAGCCTAATATCCCTGATCATGAGTAGATTTTGATTTTCATGTTAATTCTGAGGAATCTCCAGTAAAATTCAGATGTTGTGCCTACTATTCCCAAGATTACACCAGATCATGAATTGACTGAGCTATTTCACAAAGACTTCAGTTTAGCATAAATTTTTTGGTTTGGTGGAAATTTGAACAATGAAAAGAATGATGATTTTTTATTGGGCAGATCCAAAGCACATAAGTAAAAACACAGGAAGTGACACAAAAGGATGCTGAGCATTACAGAACCTGCAACAACCTGTGGATCATCCACCTCTTTGTGATGAAGATCCTCGTTAGGAATGTTAGGGGGATTGGCTGCGTCGATGCAAAGATTGTCCTCCAAAAAATTTGTATGTGTCACAAATCAGAATTTCTTGGCTCAACCTTAGATTAATCATAACAGCATCCCAATTATTTTAGGAGACGTTGATATTTTTGAAAAGGAATGCCATTGATTCCTCTTCTTGCTGTTTGTGCTTTGTGGTGGTGATATGTGATTTGATTTGAAAAAATATTACATGGAGGTAGGGTCCCTTACTTTACCACTCCCAAAGATAAATTCTTCAGAGCATATCAGATGGTAAAAGATGCATACTCCATTACCATATTGCAGTTCCAACTGAAATAAATATCATAAGCTTTTGGAACCTACAATATTACTACTACAGAGTAGATAGAGAACTGAAGAAGCAATAGCAATAGAATTCTCCTGATATTTATTCTAAAAAAATCATTGGATTTCGGTCAAAAAGTCTAATTTCCTTTGTCATTTGATCTTCTTATTTATTGTGTGATTCGGGTCTCATTTACAGAATATGTACAAAGATATTTACTAAACAAAGTCATCTGATTCTGAAAAAAGAAAAAAGCTTAGCAGAAAGCAACTATATTAGGGTATGATCTATTTCAGAATCATTTTGAAATCCAATCCGTCTTTCTCACTATAATTTACCGTTGACACAGACGCGGATAGGACATTGAATCGACAGGACTCTGACACATGTCGGTACGAGCGCGCCTTCAATCCAAGGTATTGGTGCTACATATTCCCAATCAAATCCTCTCATGGAACACAAGAGACCTTGATAAAGCTGCAGGATTGGCTTTCAATACTGATGAGGCTGCTTCAACCACATGATTCTTATCATCACCCATAGATGCAAATCCATTGAAAAATCCTCCACCACTCTTGATTCCTAGTGTTAACCAATTAGAACCCTTTGCAGCTTCATTAGGGTCTTCAATTCTCAATGTCTTAGTAATCAACACACTATTATTATCACTTTCTTTGTTGTTATTTTCTAAGCCATCTCTTGAATGTTTCCCTAAAGTAGGTTTACTTGGAACACAAGATTGAGTTGCGATAGGTTGTACGCTCCATGATGGGACCAAACAACCACCGTAGTATGCTATATTGGGTTGGAATGACACAGGATAACACATTGCTGGGTTCCATGGAAACTGTTGTGGAAAAAAACACTGATTACTCTTATCAAATGTTTCACCATCTGATCCAACATTCATTTTCTTGGCAAGTGAAGTTGAAGACATAATAGAAGAATCTGATCCAAAGTTCAAGACTGTACTCATTTGACGATTATGTGAGGCATCGGAAGAGAAAGAAGAGATTTTGTTCTTGCGGCGACCTGCACCTACAAGCATACTTCTAGTGGTTCCTCCGGAAGTCCAATATCTCTGACAGTTTTTGCAGAAGTGACGGGGCTGGTTGGCGTTGTAATTATTGTAGTAGCAAAATTTTGTGTCTACGCTTTTGCATCTTGGACATGGAAGAATTTTGTTTGGAGATTTGTCCTGGGAAATATCACTTTGTTCATCAACTTTAGTGGAATTCAGTTGAGAAGTTTCTGTTTCCGATGTGGTGGGAGTGTTGAAATCCTCTGTGGTGGGTTTTGAGGCTTCTTCATAATCAAGTACTGAGGTGGGTTCTTTCCTTGATGGTTTCTGAAATTGATAAACAATGATTAGATTAGGTAACACCAAAATATGATCCACAAAGTTAAATATTTTTCATGAATTGAAAGTATAGAGTAACTGATTCATTAAGATATTAAATTAAAAGTTAGGAGCTGGTCTATGAGATCCAATAAAAAATAAACTCAAAGTTGAGTTCAAGTTGCAAATCAAACCAGTTTACGATTACAGACTTCAAAATATGAATAAAAAATAATATGAGCTGGCCTATTATTGGTCTTTCTTGAAAGAATGAAGTTTGATGAAGTTCCTTTAATCACAATTACTTGTAAAGTTGTACATATGATTTAGTGTGAATTATTGATGGTTTTACAGACACTATCAAAATTGTACTTTTAAATAAATATACTAATGAAAAAAGTGCATAATTTCATCAAGCATCTGTCATCATGAAATCCAAAAACTTTGTATAATTTTCAAGCAAAAAAAGTTGTCAAAACAGCCACAAGATTGCATACACCTAACTAGAAGTAATTAAGTAAAAAAGATGAAAAATTTGCATGAAACATACCTTATATCTCTTTGAATCATGTTCGTTTGAAGAATTCACTTCAAGTGGAGAAGATGAAGATAAAGATGAATGAAGACTATGATCAGAGAAATCTTCATGAGCAAGAGGAGGAGAAAACTCTGAGGTATAATCATTGGTAGTAACATCGGTGTTGTGTGTTTGAAAAATTGTTCTCCCGAAAAGCTTTATGGTTGAATCATTAGTCATCTCTGGTATATATGTTGAAGAAGTTATTTGTTGTTGTTTCTGTTTACTTGATAATGAAGAAAAAGAGAGAAAGAGAGAGAGGGAGGTACAATGGTTTATGTGTTAATGTGAAGAGGTTTTATAAAGGTCAAAAAGTTGGAAAGCAATGCCACATCAGAAAAGTGGAAGTTTTATGAGCCACAGAATGTTGTGGCTGTGAGATCTTAGTGTGCAGCTGGATTCACCCACATAATTATAAAGATACTGTTGTTTTCTTCTGCCCACCCTTTTTCATCCATGTCACCTCCTTTTTCAACTTTTGCCTTTTTCTCAGCTCCTTCCTTTTCTTGGTATTGTCTATTGTTAGATTCTTTTATTCCATTTCATTTTATGATATGCTACATCATCAATTAAAGCATATCATTAGTTCAGAATTCACTCTCAATTTTCTTCACCCTTCGAAGTCTTTTTATTCAAAGGAACGCTATCCTTTGATGTGCAATAAGTGGAAGCACTACAACATAATTGAGATTTAGTAGCAATTGAAAATTGTAACTAAATCATGGAAAATGTTACTAATTACATTCAGTAACATTTGATAGTATTATCTGTAACAGTAAAAAAATGTTACAAATTTATATTTTTGTAACACTTTTTTGTATGGCCAGTCACACTAAAAAATGTTACATATATAATTTTTGAAAAGTTGTAGAAAGTGTCGTAAAGTCATCTACACTGAAAAATTGTGAATCTTTTAAATTTGTCTTTGTTTAAACTTCATATTTAAATTAACGAACAAAATTTGAAGATCAAACTTCATTCAGATTTGCAACTTCAAATATCTTCTCGTACAAACATTTGAAATTTGATTTTATATTGGAAATTTACTATGCAACACAATCTCAATTATATACTAAAACAATTCCAAGTTTTCATCTAATGAAGCATGTACTCTATACCTTAGTTTATAAAAAAAAAAAATAAACTAAAAAAATATCTGCGTATACATGCAGTTGCTTGTCATCAGTTTATTAAGGTAAGCAATGTTGAGTTGAATATGTAAAACATTATTATAAAATATTATCTTTTATTTATTAAAATTAACCCGGACGTTAATTATTGCCCTAAATTTAACATAACCCTAATGCTTAATATTACTGTATTACCCCTAAAAGCAACAATTCACTCCTAAATCGCTCCTATTCTTTTGAACAAAACAAATCCCTCCTATTTTTTTGAATAAAACAAATCACTCTTATTTTTTCTCTTATTACTTAAAGTTAACCCGTAAGCAATATTTTGTCCTAGATTTACCCTAATTTCTCTGCTTAATTTTACTATATTAACCCTATTTAATTTAAACAAAATATTAATTGTTATGGAAATCAAA
>Ga0228711_1002548_pt1 | contig 28100 bp, 19 predicted proteins | sample MedpolnodulmetaG_2_FD_177996 | JGI IMG/M metagenome (GOLD analysis project Ga0228711, IMG submission 177996) | Root nodule microbial communities from Medicago polymorpha collected in Santa Monica, California, United States - brown nodules | ecosystem: Host-associated > Plants > Roots > Nodule... | reverse complement strand
TTTTTACAACTTGAGAGAGAGAGATCTTGGTTGTGGTAGAACAAGTTGACATTTTTTAGTTATGAGTCAATTTGTTGGCACTTGGTATTTTTAATTTTAGGAAAACACTTAGTAATGTTTTTTTTTTACAACTTGAGAGAGAGAGATCTTGGTTGTGGTAGAACAAGTTGATATTTTTTAGTTATGAGTCAATTTGTTGGCACTTGGTATTTTTATTTTTAGGAAAACACTTAGTAATTTTATTTTTTTACAAAGCATTTAGTAATGGTTGTTAAGTTTTCACGTACTCAATTAGCCGCATATGATTAACTAATATATCCATCTATAGTAAAAAACTAATATTTTATATAATTATAATTTCCTTTTTATGATATTATCTTTTCGTCACTCATAACGTCACATTATTATTATTTTTGTTAAACTCCCACCAATTGCATCAGTCATATCTATCTGACTAAATAATTATTTTGGTTTTCATGTATGTGAGATGCTATTGTGTCAAAAAATTATGTGAGTCTATTGATTTAAAATCTAATTTATGTGAGCCAATTTGTATCTGTATTAAAATAAGAAAATATTGTTTATTAGATGATGATACAATGGATGCATGTAGATGCATTTTAGTTTCAATTCATACATGAAAATATTTTGTTTTTAGTAATACAACTTATGTTGTATTTTTAGCTATTTGTGCTAGGTTATGTTTATGTCCTCCATCTTTTTTTCGTAAATAAGTTTTTATCTTAAAAAAAAGAAGAAGCTATTTATATGTACTTTATGAAGATTTTATATTGTAAAAGTTATTAAAGATTACTAAGTAATCTCATCCTCAACGTAACATGATATTTAGATGATCGGCATAATTCAATAAATTAACAAATTATACTAGAGTATGTTATACTATTAGAGTAATCGACTGTGACTATTGTAATTCACATAATTGGTCAAATTTAATAATTCTCGTACGATAAGTTATTTAATATTTTTTTTTAAAAAGATTAATAAGTTCAAATACGATACTTCTTCTTGAACAAAATCTATTATATTATGTTAGTGTTTACACGTAAATTAAAGTTAAGAGGAATGTTATAGACAACCTCTCTCACACTCTCTCTTAAACACTCTCTTAACTATTGGTCCATGTCATCATTTTCTTAAAACCCTTTACCTGCTAACCTGCTCTACCAGTTTGGATTAAGATACACACCTTCTTTTTTTTTTAAATTCAAAATTAAACAAAAAATCACCCTCCTTCGTCTTTAGGGACCATCACCGAAATTAAGATCATCGTTTTAGTTTTTTTAAAGGCTAATTGAACCTTGTTTGCCATAAATTTCTTAATTTCCTTTCAAGAAATTTACACCTATTTTATCATTCCTCAGATTCACTTGAAGCCTAAATAAGATGCAGATTTCCATCACCAACACTTGCTGTCTTGCCACATTCTCGTCGACAATATCATGCTTGTTACCGTCACTTCTTCTGACATTGGCCATGATTTCTGTCTAGACTCTTGATCTCTCTCGATCTGGCCCTTATGGGAAGAATACAATTGCCAGTTATTGTCGCTGGAGGAGGGAAGCCTCCATGCCGTTGTCGTGGAACTTGGTGTCGCCACCGACGGCTCCGCCATCGGAAAGTCCATTGACTATTCTTAAATTTCTTCACTTCTTGCAATTTTTGCTGCACTTGATGATGACGGAGGCTCTGTGATGAATTTGTAACGATGAATGAATACTTCTTTTAAATGAATACTTGATTTCCCCATTTTTATTAAAAAAGATTAAAGACTTTTGATTTTTTTTATAAGACAAGACTTTTGATTTTTATATGGACCGGTTGCCAGTGTCATGAATTCTCACTCTTAGCAACATGGACCAATGATAGTGGGAGTGTCCAAGAGAGAGTGCTTAAGCGATTGTGCTTAGCATTCCTCTTAAAGCTAATTATAATTATCATATCAGTCAACCTCAACAAATAGGTGATTAGCTTTAACGAGAAAAGATCCCAATCGATGGAAGATTAGGCGATGATGAGGCAGCCAAGCGAGGGAAGTTGATTCTTTCTCAAGCTCACTAACTCAAAACATGGGTCGTAGTGACCTTTGTATTAGTCAAAGGAAAGTGGGATTGAACAATGATGGGAAAATCCCACGTTCCATGTTTATAGCACCGCTAACCGCAAAGAGAATGATGGACGAAGAGCAATCTTAGTGGAGCTGTGCACCAAGGATTGTGCGAACAAGTCATGTCGTGGGAGAGAAAACCAACGACGAACATGGGGGCACAACGATGGCATGAACAAGGGAGTTTTACGCATAAACCTGCAAAATTAGTCAAGAGGATGTTTAGCATCGTAGGCCACATCATTTGGCTAATAGACAATAGATTTACTATAATTACTCACTTTGCACATTGAAATTAACAAATTCAGTCTAACAAGCTAATTTTATATTTTTCATCCTTTTACCTTTTTATCTTTGTCTTTATTTATGCATTTGTAAGTGTAGCTCAAAAACTCAAAAACAACCATGCATAACACTCTAATAGAGAAGTTAGGGAACCCACAAATGAGGGAATTAGTTTCTTATTCAGCGTCAATCGCTTGAAGCAACGAGTATCGATGTTGAGGACATTCGGTCAAACCTCAACTAAATTTTTGGTCCATGAACAACTAGTGATGTAGTTTAGGGTAATTGACATCATCTATTTATTATTGTTATTATTTTTATAATCAGGGAAGACAAATGTTTTATTAACGTAATACTAATGATCATTTTACACTAACAATGTATCAAAATTGTAGTTTAATAGTTTTTTTTTTATTATAGATAACTAAAGATATTAATGGTTAAAGTTGTATGTTGATATGTGTGAAGGGTTTACTGCAACATGTATTTAAAAATGGAGGAAATATTTTTTAATTCATATAATTATTCATATACTCAAATAAAGGAAAATGATTTATTTTTGTTTAATTGAAACCCAATTTTTTTTAGCGTAAAACAGTTTAATGAAACTCTAGACACCCACACTTATCGGTTTAATAGGTGAATTTCGAGCCATTAAATTATTTGAAAAAAACTTCAAATAAAAATTCTTGATACTATTAAATAAATATATTTTTTGTCAAATAATTTAATGATTAAAAATTCACCTCATACATATGCATAAGAGAGGTGTTTAGAATTCAAATCTCAATCACCACATATATTAACAAAGTCTCAATTAAAATTGAGATGAGTCCACGTAAAAAAAAATAAACCTATTTTTTTTACCACAATTTAAAAATAATTATAAAACAAGCAGTATACACCGAAAGTGAATAATTGAATGCACGTTTTGATCTAAAAATCAAACTCATTTTCAGAAAACTTTATGATGATATGGTAATAAATTATACACACAGAAATCATTAAAAAACATACTTAATATCTCTTTCAAAGGACAAAATTTTTTCCCTCCGTTCTTTTTTAAGTATCGTTTAAGAGTGAATTTTTCGTTCTTATTTAACTGTCGTTTTGGTATTTTAAAGGTACGATTTGTCAATTATACCTTTTGTCAATCACTCGTATCTTTTTCTTTGTTTGGTTACTCTTATCTTTCTCAATAAAACTAGTTGATTCTATATATTTGGAAAACTAAAGTTTGTTTTTTTAAACAAAGTTTGTTTGTTTTTTTTAAACAAAATTTGTTTCTTGTTATCTTGAGATTTAAACAAAATTTTATCACTTATAATAATGGTTCTATGAAGAGTTAAAATTCTATAAATAAGATGAATAATTGTTAAAAATTTCATGTGCAAAGTAAAAGAACAGATTTGAGAAAAAATAAAAAATAAAACTCCACGAATGTTTGAGAGAGAGAGTGTGGAAAAAAAAAAGAATTTGTTGGAGAAAAAGAAAGTAACTAACAAATGTTTGTTACAATCTTAAAAAGACAAATGTTTGTTATGAGAGAATTAACATATTAAACTTATTAAAAAAATAAAGTGTGCCAGAAAATAGAAGTATATTGATGGATTTAATAGAGGGCATAATAAAAAGAAAATGTACAAAAATACACTTTCCTATTTTCGTCTTAATTTTTAAAATGACATTCAAAAAGGAATGGAGGAAGTATTACCTAATATTCTAATCTAATATTTACAAAATCTCGTATTCTCTGACCCACAAAAGTAAAAGTAAATGTAAAAGTAAAAGCAAATGGATAAGAATGAAAATCGGATAAAGTTAGTTTTATATTTTCACTTACCATAATTAGTTAATATAGTTTCAATCTATTATACCAGAACAGGAACAAATCTATGTAACATGTTATCACACACGAGCCAAAACATAAAACAATGGGACCCAATCACAGAAACGGCTGTCTCGTGCCGCATAGACGCATCTCACACGTGTCATCTGTTTGAATCCTTAGCTGTCAACTAAATCAAACAGTACAAACGCTCGCTTTTTTTTTTTTTTTTTTTTTTTCAAAGAGCGCTTTCAGTTGTTGTTGGTATCTTTGGCGGTAAAAATTAAATTAATATAATTAGTCGATCTATAATATTTTTTCACATTCAATTAATAATAATGCGTTGTAGTATTAATTAATAAATATGATAAATTATCGTATTTAGCAGTATTTTTTTTAGGACAGAATTTAGGTACAATTTCTTAGGTGCTTTTCGTATGGTTCTTAATTAAAAATACAAATTTTTTGAAGATAACAAACTTTGAGAGAATTATAAATTTAAGGAAATCATAGTGAATTTAGTTAAGAGCCATACAGAAAGTCCCATGCATATAATAATACATTGTCCTACCAACTGAGCTGTCTCACTGAACTACTAGATGTATGTTTAAAACAAAAGAAATGCTAACAAGTGTTCTTGAGACACTCTTATTTAGAAGTCTAAGAAATTATTTTTTACTGAAAATTTAAATTGAACCTTTTCTACTTTAAATTCATAAATTATTACCTTTTTTTTAAATCGTTAGCGTAACCTTCAAAACAGTGACTATGTTAACAAAAACACTTGTAAAAATAAAAAAGAAATAATTGTTAAATTCGATGAAACAAAAGTAAATTTTCAAAATTTCAAGGTAATGAATAGTCAATTCCCAAGATAAATTTTTTTCGTTAAACTCCTTAATCACCAAATACTTTTAAAGACATTTCATAACATTTTTTTTATAATAATTAAGTAGTGGTATATTATTAATTAAGGGGAATGCTAGGGCACTAGTTATTAATATTAATATAGAAAATATGCATTGAAAATTGGTGAAAAGTAGAATGTTTAACTTTATGAAAGTAAAAAAGTTGTTGTTTTTAATATATATTTTTTATTTGTGACATCCTTAACCATTGTCCTCAGGACTCTGGTCAGCAAAACCCATTAATTAAAGTATAATAGCAAAAACAATTTATTTCCACAATTTATTTTGACCAACACTAGAAAAAGTTTAGTTAGTACACCCCCCGTCTTTAAGTAATAGTCGTTTAAGGTTTGTGCGTGGTTATTAAAGAAATGATTCATTATGTTTATTTCAATGGTAAAATTAATATCATTTACTACAATATCCTTATTAATTGTAGTTAGTGGAGTAGTTAAGTTGGATGAAATTCAATAAATAAAGGTATAATAATGGAAAAATAATAAATGTTGCATTAATATTCTCAAGTGACAATTATTTTGAGAAAAACATAAAATGGTAACGAGACAATTATTGTGAGACGGAGGGAGTATGTATCGACAATCTAAAACTATACAGTACATACAACTAATTACCTCGTTTAAAAATATGATTCATTATATTCATTAATTGATGTGATAACACTAGATAGGATAACCCATGATTTATCATATCTATTAATTGAATTTAGTTATGATAGATTAACAGTACAAACCAACTTTACACGTACAACGAATAAAAATATTTGAAATCATCACTTAAATTAAAAACATTAATTAATACTTCCCCCGATCCTTAATATAAGAAGAATAGCCAAAAAAACATCAAAACCAATACACTAATTAATCGGTGTAACTTTTTGAATATTTTTACAAATATAACATCATAAAATATTGTGAAGCATTACATACATTTACTAGTATTAAAAAGTCAAACATTAAATAAGGGGTAGAAAAATCTTTAAACCAATAATTACATCTTATAAGTTGTGATATTTTTTTATAAATTGGAACAACAATTTTTCTAAAAATTTTCTTATATACATAACCGAAGGGAGTATTATGGAAAATTATTTTGAATTATCAATCCACCATCATTAAACTCGTGTTAATTTGTTGTGGTAACACATTATAAAATATGCATGTGTAAGATAATTTCCACTACACCTCTATACTAATTAAACTCGAGTAAAAATTACTGTGTGGTCCCAGTTCATTTTCTTCTTCCTTTTTTCTCTATAAATCCTTCCTCTCCTCTTTCTCTTCGATCCCTCCCTCACACAATCGCCGCTATTCTCTCTCTCTCTGAAACTGTTTCTCTCTCTTTCTGTCTTGTTTTTTTTTCTCTGTTGCTGTTGTTTTAGTTTTTTCAGTTTTTCAGATTCGAATCTCCACATAACCACTTCTCAGAAATCTGGATCTTATTGTTTTTCAGTTTCAACAATCTCAGATCTGTTACATTTAACGTAAAACAAAACTGAATAACAGTTAGAAAAAGCCAAAACTCGAAAACGCGAAAACAATTTTTGAATAATTTTAATTTTAATCTCCAATGTCGAATTCTCTTTCGTTAACGTTTACGGCGTTAAACAATCCTCAGATAAACGCTATAAGTAACCCTAACGCTCGTTTGCGTCCGTTAACGAGGGTTACACGATGTTCTGCCACGTGTGTGGAGAGGAAGAGGTGGTTAGGGACGAAATTGCGAAGTGGTGGTGGTTCGGAGAGGATTCAGTTTTGGGAATCCGGTGGATTAGGGAGGTTGCCGAAGCTGAGAGTGGCGGTTAAGTCGTCGTTTTCTGCTGTGCCGGATAAACCGATGGGACTTTATGATCCGGCTTTTGATAAGGATTCTTGTGGTGTTGGATTTGTTGCTGAATTGAATGGTCAAAGTAGTCGAAAAACGGTTAGAAGATTGTAGTTTTTGTTTATTTGATGTTAATTAGCACAAATCGAATCGAAAGTGTATGTCAGGTGTATGACTCAACATCAGACACTTTTGATAAAAAAAAAAAACATTTTTGGTGTACGACATGACACTGACACAATACATGCGATTATTTTCAATTAATTTATTTTAATTTTTCAAAATATCTCTGGTGTCAAGGATGTGATGTGTCAGTGTTATGTCTGGTGTTTAAGTATCTGGTAGCATGTAAATGATTTGATTGAGATTGTTATTTTTTTGTGTATTTATATAGGTAACTGATGCGTTGGAGATGTTGGTTAGGATGACACATAGAGGTGCTTGTGGATGTGAAGCAAATACTGGTGATGGTGCTGGGATACTTGTGGCTTTGCCTCATGGCTTCTACCAAGAGGCACGTTTTTATTTATTTTTAATTTTTTTGTCTTTAAAATGTTTATGTTTTTTTTTTTACAAAATAAAATGTTTCTGTTTTTTTCTTCTTGTTTGTTTATGTATCTATTTCATTTATTTAAAATATTTTTTAGAAAAAGGAATTATCTATTTGAATTTAATTTTTGTTCTTGTTTGAGTGATTGATTGATGTTGGCTTGGTTGTTGGTTCTTGTTGTTGGGTGATTGATGTTCTTATGAGCACATGTGATGTTTTTGTTTGCTTTTATGTGATGTTTTTATTTGCTTTTATGAAATTTTATTTGTTTTTATTTAAAAAGTAAAATTTATGAAAGTATTTTGGCCCCCAATCAGGTAGTAGCAGTATATACTTTTTTGGCTGTCTCTTTCTTTTATTTATTTATTTTTTCGTTTTCTTTTAGGATTTAATTCATAAACTCTGAGTTGACTATTTTTCCACTTTATTGTTAAAATATTGTTAACATATCCTTCACAATTTTGATAAAAAACTATCCTCCAAAACTATGTTTATTATGATATTTGTAATATTAGTTGCTAAAATTTCTCCCACAATTATTTACAAACTGGATACATTCAAAAAACACTTTTTTTTTGTAATATTATTATCAGTAGTATGTTACTATCTTATTTAATTTATTTTTTAAGAACATGATTTATGGACTTCAAGAAATATTGTGGCCATAATATTCTTACCTATTTATATAAAATAAATTCTATTTTCCTTCTTCATTTTTGGATTTTGGCTGTATTTCTTAGGCCTGTTTAGTTTTAGAAAATGCTTTATTTAATTTTTTGTTTTCACTTGTAATTGTAAAAATGAAAAACTAAATGTGACTTATTCCAAAGTGAAAATAAAGTGCCAATTTTGGAATTAATAGTGAGAATAGAAATTAAATTTTAACAGAGAACATTTGATTTATTGGGAATTGTTTTTGTATCTTTCACCTCTTATATTGAAAGAAGCTGATGATTGTAATGGGTTTGCCTTATTACAGGTTGTGGATTTTCAGCTTCCTCCTCAAGGAAACTATGCAGTTGGCATGTTTTTCTTACCTAAATCCGATAGTCGGAGAAAGGAAAGCAAAAATATATTTACTAAGGTAAATCTAATTCTGAAATATTATTTGATTTCATGCATAAATAGACTGTGTTTCTGCCAAAAGAAGATTGTGTTTCTGCCATACTTTTTTCAAGCCTTGTATCTGCCAGTTGTAATCGTGCCGAATTTCCACTAAAAAATGCGTTACTTATATACCGTGTTTCTTTTCTAATCGTTAGTGATTTTGTCTTTTAATGATCATGGTTGCTGAGTCTAATTATGTTGTTTATTCCGTCTTGTTTGAAATTTGATTTTATGCATGAGGTTTTCAAGCTACCATATACTACCATCTGAGTACACCATGCAATTTTTTTTCCTTCTAGCCTTGTATATGCTATTTTTGTATTTGTATTGCGTTCCTTTTGCTATTATCCTTGTAGTGATTTGGTCTTCTACTGACAATACTACTTTGCTTTTTGCTTAAGGTTGCCGAGTCTCTTGGTCACAAGGTTCTTGGTTGGCGTTCTGTGCCCACGGATAACACAGGGTTGGGTAAATCAGCCCAGCTGACCGAACCAGTGATTGAACAAGTGTTTCTTACACCAAGTTCTGACTCAAAAGTTGATTTGGAGAAACAGGTATGTTTAAGCTGGTGAATAAATGATTGAATTGGGATTTCTTTACAAAAGAAAAGATTAGCAAGTGAATTACTTCAGTTAATATTATGAGTTAGACATAATATCCTTGTCAAAGTAGAGTTCATTGCTAAGGAAAAAGGATATATAAGAATTTGGTTTAGCTCATTTTGCTTCAACTGAATAGGGATTAATAGATATACTTTACTTGCAGATGTACATATTAAGGAAGCTCAGCATGGTTTCTATTACATCTGCATTAAACCTCCAAAGCGACGGAATTACAGATTTCTATATCTGTTCACTTTCATCTAGGTGCGCTGTCAAAGAAGCACCCTGATTTTCTTGAGAAGTAAATTCTGGTTACTGCTGCAGTTGTCTAATAATAAATTTCAAATTTCTGACGATTCTTCAATTCTGCACAGGACTGTTATTTACAAAGGTCAGCTAACACCAGCTCAGTTGGGGGAATATTATTATGCAGATCTTGGCAATGAAAGGTTTACGAGCTACATGGCCCTGGTAAATATTTTGCCCATTAACTCATCTTCTTCCTCCACTAACTCTATACTCCAACAAACAGCATAGGAACAACCAGTAACTGAAGAGGTGCAAGGTTGGGGAATGACTTCTGAGGCATTGAGGTTTGAATGATCTCTTAAGTTCTTCCGCTTCCTTGATTACTATTTGATTTTGGATGCTGGATTAGATGCAATGGTTGAGTTGGTAAGAAAGTTCATTATCAAGATAATCATGTTTGCAGAAATTTCTGCCGATGCTTTCTAGTTGGTCTGGATGACAATTTCTTCAGAGTTGTGAAGGGAATAATCACTTTGGTGAAAGTGGATAGGATTTTTGTAATTTCTACTGGCACTTCACTATATGTTTATATTGAAGTGCTGGAAGAAAACTGCACTTGACCTTTGATTTTTACACTATTATAAGAACTTAACCATGAAAACTCATAATTTGGTATACTTCTCTGTAGATACATTCCCGATTCTCTACAAATACTTTCCCTAGTTGGGATCGTGCCCAACCTTTTCGTGTATTGGGCCACAACGGGGAAATCAACACACTCAGAGGCAATGTTAACTGGTATGTCTTGAAAAAGTTTTGCTGCACTCTAGTTTTAATTAAACGACCCTTACAAATGAATACTATGTTGCACTGAAAATTTAAATCGTGTTATCATCCCACTGTTGGTGAAATGGATCAATAAAATAGTAGACATTGTCTGTTGGAGTTACACATGATTGTGTTTCCTTTCCCTCCTCTAAAGTAGAAAGTGTCCAAGTCCATTGTGCAACTAATGTCATCGCAGTTGATTATGCATGGGCTTAACGGCATTATGTGTTGTGTATTCGGGGTCTTATTCACTGCCTTTTGATTGAAGTGGTGTAGATATATCAGCTAATCTAGTGTATTTTGTAGGATAAAAGCACGTGAGGGCCTACTGAAATGCAAGGAGCTTGGCTTATCAGAGAATGATTTAAAGAAGTTTTTACCGATTGTGGATGCAAATTCATCAGATTCAGGTGAAGCTTTTATGATTTTTTTGTTAGCTTGCTAAACTGTGGTCATATTACTGAATCATGACGCATGGTTTTTCCTTCTGCAGGATGTTTTGATGGTGTCCTTGAGTTTTTGCTTCATTCTGGAAAAAGTCTTCCAGAAGCTGTTATGATGATGATTCCTGAAGCGTGGCAGAACGACAAGAACATGGACCCTCAGCGTAAAGCATTTTATGAATACTATTCAGCTCTGATGGAGCCATGGGATGGGCCAGCTCTTATCTCATGTAAGTTTTCTGGGACCACACTTCTATTTTCCTCTTGATACATGTTAGTATTTGATTTGATGCCTAATCTAATCTAATCTAATATTATTGCAGTTACCGATGGTCACTATCTTGGAGCTACATTAGATAGGAATGGACTACGACCTGGCCGCTTCTATGTCACCCACAGTGGGCGGGTTATAATGGCAAGTGAAGTTGGCGTTGTAGATATTCCTCCAGAAGATGTGTGTAGGAAAGGAAGACTAAATCCGGGCATGATGCTTCTGGTGGATTTTGAGAAGCAAATAGTTGTGAACGATGATGCCTTAAAAGAGCAATACTCATTGGCAAGACCCTACGGAGATTGGCTTGAAAAGCAGAAGATCGAACTGAAGGACATAGTTGACTCTGTTCATGAATCTGATATTGTGCCACCAACCATATCAGGAGTGCCTCCAGTAAGTATAACATAAAAACCAATATCAATTTCTTAAAAATATCTCATAGTCAAGTCTAATTTTTGCATCTTCCATGAACAATAGCTTTCTAATGATGATGCGGATATGGAAAATATGGGAATTCAAGGTTTGCTGGCTCCATTGAAAGCTTTTGGGTACGTAACCTCCTTACTGTGCAACTCTTCCAATCTATCCACCATATTCACAAAGGAAGTTTTTTTTAATATCGTTGCTCTCCTTTATGTAGGTATTCTGTAGAATCATTGGAAATGCTATTACTTCCCATGGCAAAGGATGGCGTCGAAGCACTTGGTTCAATGGGAAATGATACTCCATTAGCTGTCATGTCTAATAGAGAAAAGCTCACTTTTGAATATTTCAAACAAATGTTTGCTCAAGTGACAAATCCTCCTATCGATCCTATTAGAGAGAAAATAGTCACTTCTATGCGTTGTATGGTTGGTCCAGAAGGTGATCTGACAGAAACCACCGAGGAACAATGCCACCGCCTTTCACTAAAAGGTCCCCTTTTATCCACTAAGGAAATGGAAGCCATAAAAAAAATGAATTATAGGGGATGGAGGAGCAAAGTTATAGACATTACTTACTCAAAGGAACGTGGTAAGAAAGGGTTGGAGGAAGCCTTAGACAGGATATGCACAGAAGCACACAATGCAATTGGTGAAGGCTACACCACCCTTGTTCTTTCTGATAGAGGTATTCTACTTCTACGTTGTCTTTCTGTTGCATAAATATACCATATAGCCACATTCACCTAATGTATTTAAATCTTTGTTTGAATTTGTAGCCTTCTCAAAGAAACGTGTTGCTGTGAGCTCTCTTTTGGCTGTTGGTGCAGTCCACCAACATCTAGTTAAAACACTTGAGCGCACAAGAGTTGCCCTAATGGTTGAATCTGCTGAGCCACGCGAAGTGCACCATTTCTGCACACTTGTTGGTTTTGGCGCTGATGCTATATGCCCATATTTGGCCGTAGAGGCAATTTGGCGACTGCAGGTTGACGGAAAGATCCCACCAAAAGCAAGTGGTGATTTCAACTCAAAAGATGAGTTGGTCAAGAAGTATTTCAAAGCAAGCACCTATGGGATGATGAAGGTTCTTGCCAAAATGGGAATATCAACTTTGGCCTCATATAAAGGTGCTCAGATATTTGAAGCTCTGGGTCTTTCTTCAGAAGTGATTGAAAAGTGCTTTGCTGGAACTCCAAGTCGAGTTGAGGGTGCAACGTTTGAGATGCTTGCTCAAGATGCACTTCATCTGCATGAGTTGGCTTTTCCTTCTCGGATTTTCTCTCCTGGAAGTGCAGAAGCAGTAGCATTGCCAAACCCTGGAGATTATCATTGGAGAAAAGGTGGTGAAGTTCATCTCAATGATCCACTTGCTATTGCAAAGCTTCAAGAGGCTGCCAGAACTAACAGTGTAGAAGCATATAAACAGTATTCCAAGACCATTCATGAATTGAATAAGGCTTGCAATTTGCGAGGGCTCCTGAAGTTTAAAGATGCAGCAAGTAAGGTTCCTATTAGTGAAGTTGAACCTGCTAGTGAAATTGTTAAACGGTTTTGCACTGGGGCTATGAGTTATGGGTCAATATCATTGGAAGCCCACACAGCATTAGCAACGGCAATGAACAAAATTGGAGGGAAATCCAACACAGGTTTGTCAAACTTGATTAAGATTGTTGAGTCACATTTTTTTTCTTACCCAAAGGAGGGGAACATAAATGTCTAGTCTTTTACCCATTGCCAAATATTGACTAAACATCCAAGCATAATTTTTTCATGAAACACTATTTTGCAAATCTCATTCAATTAAGTGATAAGATTATTCTACTCAATTTCTGACTTTTTAATGATTTTTTCTTGAATATCTGTTGCAGGTGAGGGAGGTGAGCAACCATCTCGTATGGAGCCTCTTGCTGATGGCTCAAGGAATCCCAAAAGGAGTGCCATTAAGCAGGTTGCTAGTGGGAGATTTGGTGTTTCAAGTTACTACCTTACAAATGCTGATGAACTTCAGATAAAGATGGCCCAGGTAATTGGTGTAACTTGTTCTTTCCAATCTAGGTTATTGTCCTTTTACTCGGCTTCTATAAAATTTCATCAACTGGTGCTCCTGCATTCCTGTTGGACATACGGTTCTGTTGTTTATGAATTTATATTCATGGCAGATGATGCTGTGACATAAAGGCACCTATGGGTGCTCTTGCGTCATTAATCGAAACCTACATTTTTTCTTTGGTGAGGTTTAATAAAAGTGTAGTTTTTTTACTTAAGGTGGTATGGTAGTGTCTTAACGTTATAGTTGTAATCCTCAGGGAGCAAAACCTGGTGAAGGAGGTGAACTTCCTGGCCACAAGGTTATAGGAGACATTGCTATTACTAGGAATTCAACAGCCGGAGTAGGGCTCATCAGTCCACCTCCCCATCACGATATTTATTCAATTGAAGATCTTGCTCAATTGATTCATGATCTTAAGGTATTTTCTTGTCTGCACTTATTTCTCAGTGTGTTTCTGTTTGACTGTTGGAAAATTAGGTGTTCTTCCTGTTTGTGTTTGACCCCTTATGTCAATTTGTAGAATGCCAACCCAGCTGCTCGAATTAGTGTGAAACTAGTATCTGAAGCAGGAGTTGGGGTAATTGCTAGTGGAGTTGTTAAAGGTCATGCTGAGCATGTCTTGATCTCAGGTCATGATGGAGGTACAGGAGCATCCAGATGGACTGGTATAAAGAGTGCTGGACTGCCTTGGGAACTTGGTCTGGCTGAGACCCACCAAACATTGGTTGCTAACGACCTACGTGGTCGTACAACTCTGCAAACTGACGGGCAACTAAAAACTGGAAGAGATGTGGCCATAGCCGCCCTTCTTGGTGCAGAAGAGTATGGTTTCAGTACTGCTCCCCTCATTACTCTTGGCTGCATCATGATGCGGAAGTGCCACAAGAACACCTGTCCTGTTGGAATTGCAACTCAAGATCCAGTACTTAGAGAGAAATTTGCTGGAGAACCTGAGCATGTTATTAACTTCTTTTTTATGGTGGCAGAAGAGATGAGAGAAATTATGTCCCAACTTGGGTTTAGAACAGTCAATGAAATGGTTGGCCGTTCAGATATGCTTGAAGTTGATAAAGAAGTTGTCAAGGGAAATGCGAAACTAGAGAATATTGATCTCTCTCTATTGCTTAGACCTGCAGCTGAACTGCGGCCAGAAGCTGCCCAATACTGTGTTCAAAAGCAAGATCATGGTTTGGACATGGCTTTGGATAATAAGCTCATAAGTCTGTCCAATGCTGCTTTGGAAAAGGGTCTTCCAGTATACATTGAAACACCAATCTGTAATACTAACCGTGCTGTGGGAACTATGCTTAGCCACGAGGTTACTAAGAGGTACAACTTAGCTGGTCTTCCAGCTGACACCATCCATATCCAATTTACTGGTAGTGCAGGCCAAAGCTTTGGTGCATTCCTTTGTCCTGGAATCACTTTGGAACTTGAAGGTGATAGCAATGACTACATTGGTAAAGGATTATCAGGTGGCAAAGTTGTAGTATATCCTCCAAAGGGAAGCAATTTTGACCCCAAAGACAACATCTTAATTGGCAATGTGGCACTGTATGGGGCAACACGTGGTGAGGCTTATTTCAATGGGATGGCAGCAGAAAGATTTTGTGTGCGTAATTCTGGGGCTCAGGCTGTAGTTGAAGGTGTTGGTGATCATGGATGCGAGTACATGACTGGTGGGACCGTTGTCGTTCTTGGGAAAACTGGTAGAAATTTTGCTGCTGGTATGAGTGGTGGAATTGCTTATGTTCTTGATGTGGATGGAACGTTCCAGTCTCGGTGCAACCTGGAGCTTGTAGATCTGGACAAGGTTGAAGAAGAAGAGGACATTATTACTCTTAGGATGTTGATACAGCAACATCAACGTCACACAAACAGTTTGCTTGCCAAGGAAGTGCTTGTTGATTTTGATAATCTTCTTCCTAAATTTGTCAAGGTGTTCCCTCGGGAGTATAAACGTGTTCTTGCAAGTATGAAGTCTGATGCAGCCTCTAAAGATGCAGTGGAGCGTGCTGCAGAAGATGTAGATGAACAAGATGATGAAGCCCAAGCAGTGGAGAAAGATGCTTTTGAAGAGCTCAAGAAGCTGGCAACTGCGTCTTTGAATGAGAAACCAAGTGAGGTAATTTTTAGTTTCTTACTTGTTATTAGTTTTATAATTGTTATCCATTTTATTTTCTGTTATTTATGAAAACATTTTTTATGTTTCGGGACTGCCTTATATTTCTTAGTTTGTGTGGTTTTTTCCCTCTTAGCTCCAGTTCCTATTTTAAAATATATTTTAGACTAACCTGGTGAAAACTTTGCTTCATTGCTGGAGTCAAAGATATTTTCTGTTATCTTTCTGTTACTTAAATGTGAAGAACATACATGCAAGATACAAGTACCTAGAGTAATATGTTTTAACTGGCTCATGTCTTTGAATATCCGCAGGCTCCCAAGAGGCCCAGTCAGGTCACTGATGCTGTTAAACATAGAGGTTTTGTTGCTTATGAGCGTGAGGGTGTTCAGTATAGGGATCCTAATGTTCGTCTGAATGATTGGAATGAAGTGATGATGGAGACAAAGCCGGGTCCACTTTTGAAAACACAGTCTGCCCGTTGCATGGACTGTGGTACTCCATTTTGTCATCAGGTGGGCATTGCCATTTTCAAGTTTTCATTACTTGTATCTTTCCTTCTAAGGTTGTTTGGAACCATGTTTAATCTAAAATACATTTACATAAAATTTCAGGAAAATTCTGGATGTCCTCTTGGGAATAAAATACCGGAATTTAATGAGTTAGTGTATCAAAATAGGTGGCAAGAAGCATTAGAGAGGCTTCTTGAAACAAACAACTTTCCCGAGTTCACTGGTCGGGTTTGTCCTGCACCTTGTGAAGGTTCTTGTGTCCTTGGTATTATTGAGAATCCTGTATCTATTAAAAATATTGAATGTGCTATCATTGACAAGGCTTTTGAGGAGGGTTGGATGATTCCACGACCTCCTGTCAAGAGAACTGGGTATGATATATTTTCTGTTTAACATCATTTTAGTTGTGTTTTTATTTCTGTGGTGCTGTTTTTTTCAAGCAAATATGATTACCTCATTAGTAACATTGAACTGGACCTAGCTAGAAATTTTTGAACATTTTTTTAATTCATTGTTACATGAACAATGTCATTAATAGATATTTTCTGATACAGAAAAAGAGTAGCCATTGTTGGAAGTGGACCATCAGGCTTGGCAGCTGCAGATCAGCTAAATAAAATGGGTCATATAGTAACAGTGTTTGAAAGAGCTGATCGCATTGGTGGCCTTATGATGTATGGAGTTCCAAACATGAAAACTGACAAAGTGGATATAGTTCAAAGGCGAGTCAATCTAATGGCTGAGGAAGGAATAAATTTTGTGGTGAATGCAAACATTGGGCATGATCCTTTATATTCTCTTGAACGACTTCGAGAGGAAAACGATGCCATTGTCTTGGCTGTTGGAGCTACAAAGCCAAGGTGAGACACAGTGACAGCAGTCTATGGATTTTGTTCAATTCTTTATAACGGAACAAAATATGCATACATAGAAGGACGTCTCTAACGAAGTTATGTTTTCATGCAGGGATCTTCCTGTGCCTGGAAGGGAGCTATCAGGAGTTCATTTTGCCATGGAGTTTCTTCATGCAAACACTAAAAGTTTGCTTGATAGCAATTTACAGGATGGTAACTACATCTCTGCCAAAGGCAAGAAGGTTGTGGTCATTGGCGGGGGTGACACTGGCACAGATTGCATTGGAACATCCATTCGTCATGGTTGTACAGCCGTCGTAAATCTTGAGCTTCTCCCTCAGCCACCACCAACTAGGGCTGCAGGAAACCCATGGCCTCAGGTTAGATTTGAATAATTGTTTTTTTCACTTGTCATAGGACTTTCAATTTTCCTTTAGTCATGAGTTTGACCACTCTTTCTGTAATGCAGTGGCCTCGCGTATTCCGTGTTGATTATGGTCACCAAGAAGCAGAAACTAAATTTGGAAAAGATCCAAGAACATATGAGGTACTCACTAAAAGGTTTGTGGGAGATGAAAATGGAGTTGTTAAAGGACTTGAAGTGGTACGTGTTCGCTGGGAGAAAGATGAAACTGGCAAGTTTCAATTTAAGGAAATTGAGGGCAGTGAGGAGATTATTGAGACTGACCTAGTTTTGCTAGCCATGGGATTCCTTGGCCCCGAGGCGGTAAGTATTTTAAATAGCTTTATTCCCAAGTTTCAAATATGTTAATTAAAAGAATTTTGCATGTTTATGGTAGATGTGATTTGTAGATAAATTGGTTGCAAATGCTATTTACATTACATGGTAGTAAGTCATAGCAGATAAATATGTTGCAATTACATTGCATTATTTTAAGTTATAGCAGTAAATTTTATTGGATTCTTGCTAAATGCATTTTTTGTAGTAATCTTCTTCCAGTGTTCAATTTATGCTTTTACAAAAGCAATTTCCATAAGCCATAACTTATAATACTTTTCTTTGCCTTGCCAGACTATTGCAGAAAAGTTGGGTGTGGAGCGAGACAACAGGTCAAACTTCAAGGCTGATTATGGCCGCTTCTCGACCAGTGTTGATGGGGTATTTGCAGCAGGTGACTGTCGGCGTGGTCAGTCGCTTGTGGTATGGGCTATTTCAGAGGGAAGGCAAGCTGCCGCACAAGTTGACAGCTACCTCACCAAAGAAGACCACGATATCGATGGGAATCAGGATGAATTTGTCAAGAGGCAACAGGACCTCAACAAGAAGCACAGTAAACACACAGTAATGACTTAGGATGCTTTCTTTGATTTTACAAGTTCCTCGAGTTCCTAAAGCAAATGCACATAATAAAAGAAAAATGAATGTTGAATGTTACATTTTAGGCATTCTTGGTTGGCAGTTAGTAAGCCGAATGGGCGAAATAAGAACGAAAACAATAAAGATAAATAATTTAGTGTATGGAAAGCAAGAGGTTGTCTTGGTTTTTGGTGGTATTAGGGTAAGATTTGAGTGTTGTTCATAGTTCTTATTTGGATTTTATTGTTGGGAAGGCTAGCTTAGTTATGATTTTGTGGAAATGAAATGTACAGTTTGGTAATTAATTATTTATTCTGATGTACAATTGTTTCTGCAATTTTGAGCTAATGTGTTTGTTCTTTCTGATGGGTATTTTGATTCCTTGACTAGTTAGTTGACTTTGCTTAGATAAAAACAATCAATATATTTCTGCATACCAAAAAAGAATTTTATCAAACTCCGACTTTGACTCCAAGGAATCATTTTTGACAAAAGTCAAACTGATAACAATTTACATAATTCTCTTTAGCTGCTCCTAGTATGTATATATTTTGTTTGATGTTTTTTTAGTTATTTTCTATTTTTTAAGCTAAAACTTAAGTGATGATGCTCCACAAAATATATTAAATAATTTTATTTGTGAACAATCAAATACACAATAATATGAGCAATGAATTGTTGAATGATATATATTTTTGAATAGCAATATATTTTTTAACCGAAAAAGGCAAAACAGGTAAAGAGGAATGGAATAATGATTGTTTAGTCATATATTTGGTAGTATTGAAAATGAAAAATCATATAATTTTTAAACAATTCATAGATATTTACGTCTTTAATTGTTTTGGCATAAAATAGTGTATGGTTTTTGCAATCTTTAATTTTCTCTAAGAGATAGCTATGAAATTATTTTATAAAAAATGCATTTATATATTTTTTTTGACAGAAAAAAATGCATTTTTATATTACCATTGTATAGAATATGATATCGCACCCACCAATTAATTTTTTTGGATTCATCACTAACGATCTGTTTGTTTGAAGAGAGATAGACGAGAGAGAGAAATAGACAAGAGAAAGAGGAAAGAGAGAACACATTTCTATGGTTTGGAAGAACATACTCTTTAGTTTATATATTATTTAAACAACGGTAGTTATTTTGGAAATCACCAACAAGAAAGAGAGAACAACAGACTCTTATATAGACACATTTCTTCCACAGTTAGGAATTCAGTGGTAGTTAACTACCGCCGGGGGTAATTTTGTCATTTACTTATGTTTTTAGGAAATTTTTGATGTCAAAAAAGCAATAATCTAGAGTGATTGAAGTACTTGACAATAGATACATCCCAAGGGGTAAAAGTACTTGGACCATAAGAAGAAAAATGGTAGGATGAAGTTTTCCTCTTAATGGACATATATCATATATTTGCTGGAATGCATACTTATGGGGCATTCCTGATATAGTCTACCTATGTGAGAATGAAGTTTGACCGCTTCACGGAGCTCAAGGGTTTGACTCTTAAGTTACCATGAAAAGTGATATATGACAGAAGACCTTCTTAATGTGTCATTTTACAAGTTTCTTTATCAACGGTAGAGAGATTCTATGTGTAAGTTATGCATACTTGTCCTAATGAATAATTAGTTCAAAACTTGCCTACCATACTATTTGGGAATGACCGAAAACTTAACTTACTAAGTAATGGTTCAAATCGCGAGATACCATTATATGAATGCATGTAATTTCCGGATTTATGAGATTTAGTATTTTGAAAATGGTGGGGGATCGTTGGTGATTTCCAAAATAATGGAATCACTTTAGAACCAAAAGTTGTAACTCTTCACCAAGAGTTGTAACTCTTCATGGGAATCTTTCATATACATTGGAACCTTTGGCAAATGGGTGCTTAATGAACCTTAACATTGATTCAAGTTAGATGGGGTGTTTTCTCTCATGTGAAGGGTCATATAATGCACTAATGTTGGGCATTAATTTGACACAACAAAAAACACACAGAAACATAAATTTTGTTACATTAATAACATAATTCTCCCTCATTCTCTTACTCTAAATCATCAATCAATTCTATAATGCATGAGTGAATTGCTGGAACCATAAATCTGTAAAATACTATTAGGAGATACACTTGGTGTGGTTGTGCAATACACATCAATGAACTCATCGTATCCTGAAGGAGATTCGCTGGTCATTCATATTGCGTCCAATATACAATTATTGGTGGTGGCGAATTGAACCTAAATGTTAGTGTGGCAACCCCATGCGTTTGAGTTTTACATGCATAACCATTAAACTTTTCAGGTTTCAAGTACAGCAGCCTCTTCCCAACAATCAAGATATATAACATTTCTTTTGGTTCAAATCTTCATTGGTCTTGAAGTTAAACATATTAACAATGGATCAATAAATCTCAGTCTCTTTTTTTATATGAAGCCTATAAGTATAAAGCATTTGTTTTCATAGTTGGTAGGATGTTTGTGGAAAGATTAAGTGAACAATTTTAGTTTGTAAATTTTTTTTGACAATAATTTTAGTTTGTAAAATATGATTGGTTCTTTCTTTCTTTAAAAAAAAACTATGATTGGTTCTTTGAAGGAAAAACTATGATTGGTCGTATAAATAAATTTATGTTTGCATCCATTTTTTTTTCCTCATTACTACAAGAAAAATTGCGTAGAGAGACAAATAAGTATCGATCTCAATTCTATTATGTTCTCAATTATAAATGACTACAAATTATGAAATAACACATCTGTACGCAATATTTATGTGAAATTTAAATGCTTAATGAAATTAAAAAACTAAATTACTAGTAATTATTAGTTTAGTACTATAGTAGAGGATCTTCTATAGTTTCCTTCAAAAAATTAATTGAGCCAGTGACATCATCATCCCATAAAGATTCACTAGTGCTTACTCCATCACCTTGAATAATTTCAGTTGGATACGGAGAAGGCTTTGGAGGAATTTCAATGTCTTCAATATCTCCTTCAAGCATTTCTATTACTCTGTCCATTGAAGGACGATCAATAGGGTTCAATTGTATACACCACAAAGCAATTATGAACATTTTCTTCACATTTTTCCTTTCCTCATTGGTAGCTTCTCCCAATATTTCTATCTCCCTTTCTTCAATCAATTCATTGTAAATCCAATAGGGAAAGAAAATTTGGTTTGAATCATCTGCATTTGAGTTCAAATTTCTTCTCCTGTTTGCTATTTCCATTAAGAGCATTCCAAAACTATACACATCGGCCTTATAGGAAACTTTACCAATATTTTTGTAGAACAATTCTGGTGCCATGTAACCAATTGTTCCTCTTGCAGCAGTCAAAGTTACAATGCTATTGTCAACTGGGTAAAGTTTTGCAAGACCGAAGTCTGAAACTTTTGCGATGAAGTCATGGTCAAGAAGTATGTTATGAGGCTTGATGTCAAAATGTAAAATTTGCATGTCACAACCTTGATGCAAATAAGCAATCCCACGTGCAACTCCAAGAGATATCTCGTACATTTGCTTATAAGTTAAGCAAATACGGTCTTCTCTAGGGGAAATATATCTATCAAGAGAGCCATTGGGCATGAAATCATAAACAAGAGCACGTTTTGATCCCTCAACACTAAATCCAACAAGTCGCACCACATTGGTGTGATGTATTTTTCCTATGGTTGCAACTTCATTGATGAAATCTTGTCCATTTCTATTTCCCTTAAGTTTACCCAACACTTTTATGGCTACCAAAGGCCCACTACGAAGCTTTCCCTTATAAACCTTACCGTATCCTCCTTCACCCAACTTTTCTTTAAAGCCTCTCGTCATCTGCTTTATCTCTTTGTATGAATACCTAATTGGTAGGAGGGAATTCCCTTGAAGAAAATCTTCGATGTTTTCATACATTGATGTATGTCGTGCTCGATATTTATGTATCAATTTTGCAAAGAAAACTATGAGACCTAACATACATCTAACAACAATGTATGATGACAAAATATACCTTCCAATGATATTTCCTATGTCAAGACCAAGTTGAGAGTCAGAAAATCCCTCAGCTCCACCGGATATTCTTACACCCATTGCACGTAGTAGTCCTGCAATAATATAAACCGTAAACAATAGAATGACAATAAAAATGTTCAAATAACATTGTGAATATGAGATTGCCAAAAAAAAAAGTGAATATAAAAAATGACCTTGGGCAATTCCGTACGTAATACCTGCGAGAAAATTTAATGAAGTCAATTAACAAATTGACACAAAAAGAGTAATCAATAGAAATTTTCCCCCTTTTCTGCAGTTTTATTGTTTTTTTAATTAATTAAAAATAATGGTTTTTCTAAAATTCGAAAATATATTGTCTATTTTTTAAAAATAATTTTTAAATAAGTGAATTGCCATGTGGATGTCAGTTGGACAATTTGGCACAGTCAGCTAATGCCACTTATATACAAATGTGACAAATCGTAAAAAAAGTGAGGTCAGGGACTATTTTAAAATACAAAAAATTTTGCAAGGACGTTTTTCAATTTTACTTTACAGGGACCAAAACCACATTTTAACCTTTATAAAAACATAATACAATGAATACTCAAACTCGTAATTAAACTCAATACACAAAGAAGACATGATCCAAAAGAAAAGCAACCAACTACTAAAGACAACCAACACATGAGACAAAAAGGAAACGAACGAAGCTTAATAAAAATAAAAAGATAGAAATTTATCCAACCCGCACTGCCATATAATGAGACAAAACTGCCAAATCATAGAAAGCCTATAATCACATACATATGAATGGTTTCACTACCCACTCTTATAAGTAACATGAATATTTTGATGACCTAAGAAAAAACCCTTCTCAAGAGTTGAATCTTACTTGGTTTACCAGTTGCACAATAAACGTTGTCATATCAGAAAAAATAACATTGTTTCACGACTTTCAAATGATCACATCATTGAAAGGGGCTTTCTCCCTCGTAATATTTTCTCCCTCATCAATTACTCCCTCGCCGCTTCCTCCATCTCCGTCATAGCCGTACCCACACCACCAAACCTATCGAATTGTGCAACGTTGGCCTGTATCCGTTGTTGACCAAAGTACACTTTGTTCAGTGCTTCATTCAATTTGTCAACGTTTCGCACATTAGTGAAGCACACAAAACCAAACACTTGTTTACTAGCATTTCTATTCCGGGACACATATACGTCTGCCAAAATACCACAAACCTCCAAACGCGTCCTCACCTCAACATATTATAAATGCTATGGTACATTAGTGAAATAGAATGTTACCATCAAAGCCTCCTATTGATGTGAACTTGATCGAGTCTTCGACACTCCCTGTTATCGAGAGGCATGCCCAAAGATTAAGGCGCCTCTTGATTGATCGACAATGTACCTCAATTGACATCACACACCTATGTCCGTAAAACCTTCGAACCTGTGTTTAACCATGTTCAAGTAACCCAGCAAACCTATTCCCATAGCCACGAAACCCTAGATCGTGAAACCTTACAAACCCCATACTTCCATGCAGTGAAAATCCCCTTGACCTTTCTTGTCCTTGATCTCCTGATCGAATCATGTTTCGACGTCTCAAACTAATCACATACATTCTCTCTTATTCCCATAGTATGTGTGGCTCTGACTAGAACCCTACCCCTCCATAGTGATTACCGACACGGTTACCCTAGGTAAGACCTATAGCCCTCTCTCTCTCTCTCTCATTTGCGATGTCACATTTATGGCGAGTTTTACTATTAACTATCAAGAATGATACCTTATTAAATTTAAGTCGAATGTTGCATGAAATCTAGAAAATCAATTAATTGTACTTAACTAATTATTTTCTATTGACAACAACAAAATTAACCCATTTAATTCAATAAAGTAGTCATAATACACGAAGGAATATAATAAAAAAATTTGCGGTTAGCTTAAGACAATGCTACTCTAGGCAAGAGTGAGCCACATTGTTTTGCTTGCCTATGAACAAAATAGTTTTATTCGGTTATAACAATGATACGAGGGTAAAGTGATTCGACTCAAGTGATTGTTGAATTTCACCTAAAAGTGATTCATTTAAGATAACCCGAATTTAAATTATAGTTGAAACAATTCTATATCAAACTTTACTTACATTTGGACCAAACTCAAAATTCCCAAACCCTCTTATCCGGGTCACTAGAGGGTAAACATAAAAACATAGTGACACAAGGGAGTAGTGTACACTACAAGAAAACCGTGTATAATTAAAGAAGTTAGAGGACAAATTTCTCATTACCTTCGATAACCATTCGCAGCTTGGATGGAGTTCCTAAAATTAAAATAAAGAAGAAGTTAGCGACTTAACTCTTAAAGGTGTACACTAACTTGTACATGATACAAGACTTGTCTCAATTTTGCACCATAGAATTGACATACATGTATCCAACAATCAGTTATAGTTTCATTTGATCTCTTCTATTTTATTTTATCTTTTCATCATCAATTAATCACATCAATCAATTTATCTTTTTCTTTCAAAATATATATATTCATATGATTTGTCCATCAAACATTTATATATACACAGCGAAATGAACAAGTGCTTTTGCTGTTTTTTATTTCTCAAAAAATTAAAATTAAATTTTTCTTTTCAAATACTTTTTTTTTGAAGGATCTTTTTAAATACTTGTTTTTTGTGGAAATACAAAACTATTATCATAAATCTGATAGATTAATAATATTTGTACAACTATTTGATGAGAAAATTTGTGTCAACATTCTCTTTCTCTTTTATTATTTGTCAAAAACAGTTGATAGAGGAAAACCAATAGAGAAAAGAATATAATGTAAATATGATAAAGTTGAAAATATCATTTCTCAATGTAATAACAAAGGAAACAAGAGTGCAGTTAAATAGATAAATAAAATGTAAAGTTGTTCTTACCAGTGACACAACCGACATGAAAACCCAGTGTTGTTCTACACGGACTAGACGGATTGTCGCATTCAAGACTCCAAGTGGTTTCTCTCAAATAGCAATATGGGATTCCACAATGATCTTCACAAGCACCAGTCATCCAAGAAACTTCAAAACCACCCACCAACATCCTATGAATTTCACTGTAATCAAACATTTGATTCGTAACCTTCCATTCATATCCATAAATTCGGTCACTTTTGTCCTCGTACGAAAACTTTCCATCAGGAGTATGCCAATCCTCAGAGCTGTAATTATAACGGAAAAAAGATATCGGCGTAACAACCTCGACGTGACAGTGATTATGATGATAGTTTCTAACCTTCAAATCCCCAGCAATGGCATAAACATGGCCACCTTGAGAATTTGACTTGTTCATGCAAGAAGCTGCATCCGCGTACACCGGATCATCCATCACAGGACTGCTACAATTCATGTAAATTACGTGCTGGAACATTTGTAATGATTGAGGACTTTTAAGAACTGCCAAAGTAAGAGCTTCTGCATATTCATATCTAGTAGTATCAACTATTCTTCTCTGGTAAATTTGATATGGATGGTAATGGTAGCTATTATAATTGTAAAAGCCGCTGAAATTATAATTGTAAAAGTAATAGCGAGGAAAGGAAGAGCAATCACCCTCTTCAATTCCGGGATCAACTATTCTGATTGTGTAGTTATTGTAGTTGATTGATTTCACATAGTATTTACCCGAAAACAAAGTTAAGGTCGTGATATTGTTTTCGCAGGATAACTCATACCTAGGATTACCACAGGTTGTTGGATCATTCTTAAGTCGAAACGGATGTTTGATATTGCTGATTTTGCCACATGAAGAAGGTGGACAATATGTTTGGTTACTAGTATTTGTAATTGCATCACATGTTTGATGATGATGATGCCGTAGTAGCACTACTACAATAATTTGGATTAAGAATAAGAATGATTTTTCTCTGCACATGATTGATGATGAAGAGTGAAGACTGGTTTTCACTTTAGAGCTACGGTATTATAATCTGAAAGGGTACATGATCAATAATTGTCTTTCTCAAATGTCAAAAGTCTTTTAGCCATCGTTGTTGACTTTCATTATACATTTTATTTCCCACCCGACTTAGGTATTACACTTTGTGGAAGAGAGTGGTCTTCCTGGCGTGATTAATTGAGATTCAACTATTATGCTTTGGTCAATCCAAAAAACTTTTCAACTTTTTATATCTATAGTCAATACTACTCCTTCCATCCTCAAATAAATGATTTTCACATTCATCATCTTTGCACGAATTTGTTTGTTTTAATTTCCCGTCTTTGGACGGTATATTTTTTAATTCCTGTCTTAATGCGGTGTTTATTTGATTCAAATTGAAAAATTAGTTTGGGCAAGAGAAGATTTAATCAATGAATTTGATGTCGTCAACGCTAGATATCCGGACACTTGAATATAATCAATCATATTTATAGGCATACGTACTCTTCCGTTTTATGCTATTGACATACATGATATTAGTTTGTTTGCAGACTCAACCTTTTTTATTTTCGCGACTTTGAATTTTTAGTGTATCGTTATACTCTAACAATTTGAATGAAAATCTGTGGAAAAAAATGTTACTGAAATAAAAATAGTAGAAAGATAGTTGAGTGTTCTATTTTGAATTTCCTTCTGTCTCCTTATTTTTTTCCTTTAGATGACGTTACGTAGAACATTTCTTAATCTATATTTTCTTGCAGCATTATTTTCAACTTTAAATGCAGCTAGACTATATATGAAGTTATACAAGTTTGGATTGTGATTCCCTTCAACATGTCACTCACAATATTAGCCTTGCTACTGCTGCTATCAATGAACCTTGTAAATGGTCAGTTTAATAATAACTCGTCCGTTGAATGCCCCTTTCGTTTATCTTGTTCGCGTAACAAGAATCAAATCATTGAGTTTCCCTCAAAACCTGTATCAAAAAAATTCCTTATCAGTGACATAGATTGCAAATTGAAACACTTAGTCCTATCTGACCCAAAAAACTGTCTTCCTAGTCTCTTTTTAACAAACAATTTTTCATTATTTTATCCTTTTCGATCAGATTTTTCCTACAACAACATTACTTTCTTTAATTGCTCTTCAGTTGGAGTACACCATCTGAAAAGCTGGGACCAAAGAAACCCTGGTGTACAAGATATGTTGTCTTGTCCGATTTTTGCTACCGATTCTACCGAAAGTGTCGTCGAATTGGACTTATTAAGCTGCACAAGAATGTTTGATAAAGTTTTGCCAGTAACAGCAAGTTATTATATAAGGTATAACGCGCTCAGCTTGAGTTGGTCAGAAACAACATTTCCTAGTCAATGTTTAGAATATGATCAGATACACAACAAATCAAAGAAGAATCTCACATCCATTATTTTAGTAACAACAGGTGAATAGAATATATTATATATACCTTCACTTCTCTTTCTATTTTCTGTTTTTTCCTGTCATTAAGTGTTGAATTTGCAGGAGCAATTGTTGGTTCAACTATGCTGGTTATTTTGATTGGTGTTTTCATTCGAGTTTATGTCCATTTTAGGACGAAGGGGGAAGATCAAACGAGACTTGAAAACTTTTTGAAGGATTACGAAGCGTCAAAGCCAACAAGATTTTCTTATGCAGATATCAAGAGAATTACAGATCAATTCAAAGAAAAGCTAGGTGAAGGAGCTCATGGAGCTGTCTATAAAGGTAAATTATCGAGTCAAATTCTTGTTGCCGTGAAGATGCTTAGTAATACCGAGGGAGATGGGAGAGAGTTCATAAATGAAG
>Ga0228711_1002546_pt1 | contig 28111 bp, 14 predicted proteins | sample MedpolnodulmetaG_2_FD_177996 | JGI IMG/M metagenome (GOLD analysis project Ga0228711, IMG submission 177996) | Root nodule microbial communities from Medicago polymorpha collected in Santa Monica, California, United States - brown nodules | ecosystem: Host-associated > Plants > Roots > Nodule... | reverse complement strand
TAGGTTATTTTGGTAGAGGTGACACCAACAATCTCAAATAAAGGCATTCAGTAGGTATTGGTTTTGTAGGTGGAGTCCATGACCAAAACGGTGGGAAAAGTGTTAAGCATATCAATTGAATCCGGATGAGCAAAGAATAAATCTTCAAGAGTGGTTTCCTCACTATTTGCTCTTGTGAAATAGACATATTGATGCTTCTCCAACTTTGTAATCAAGTATTGCAACTCCGTCTTGTCCTCTCTTTGCCTCTTGCGCCATCTAGTTCACGCATTATACACTTGCTTGATGAGTGTCAAACTTTCTTTGTTTTTTTCCTTCAAATCCGTGAGAATATTCCTAGGCTTTGCCAAGCTCTTTGTCATGTCGATAACTCTTTGCTTCTCCTCCGCTTTTAGTCGACCTGCAAGAAGGTGGCCGGATAACTTTGGCGCCAAGTCATGGTTGTGAATTCCACAAAGCTTTGCAATCAACCAATCTTGAGTTTTTTTTTATATCAAAGAAGCATTTCAACCTAAATAGACAATTACATTTCCTTGTGCCTGTGCCTTCAAGCTTCGGTTTCTTCCTCGTCTTAGGTAGCTTGTATTCACCACTCCTTTCACATTGCATCGTCATGTATGTCGTTATTGTACTAGATTTATCTATAGAAATAGTAAATCCGGCCCTAGCCGCTTGTCGACGAACCCAACCAAGTAATTCTTCTCGATCTTTCCATCTTTCAATTGTTATAAAAAATGACCCGGTGTTTGCTTCAATAACACGAACACCGGTAGGTACCGATTTACGATTTTCTTCAAAGTTACCGGTAGGTACCGATTTTGCTTGGTTGTTCACAATGTGAGCTTCAACGTGAAAAGGAATTTTCACTTTAAACTTCACATCATTGGTTGGTTTGCATTCGCCGGAAGCTTTGTTTTTGCCCGGTTTCGGCTCAACGCCATCCTCCGCCACATTTTCAACCATGCCATTTAATGTCTACTCAATAAAAAAACCAAGAAAAAATAAATAAATAACTTGTGCCGCAAGCAAAGCAAGTAAAAAAAGTGGCGCAAAATTTCTAAATATGGGCATCACAGTAGCGTGAGTTAACCCACGCTAGTGTTAACCTTCTGGATGAGTTAACTCACGCAGCACTTACAACTAGCATGAGTTAACTACGTTCAGCCCTATCACCTATTGGAAAAAAATGACATAAGTTGCAGAAAAACCATGAAAAAAGGATGAGTTTTGGCGGTACATTACCTGTTCTTTGATACTTGATGAACATAGAAACTTGCTTCCTGACGATTTGCAATGATTTGGAACAAAGATTTTGATCCAAAAATTCGCACTTTTTGGGTTTTCAGAGGTGGAGGGAAAGAAAAAATGGAGCTTTTTGGTTGCCTGCTGGGTTTTGAATGAAAATAGTACCCAACGTAAGTTAACTTACGCAGGGACAATTCAGACATTTACTTTGAGAATGAGCATAACCATTCGGGTAAAGAGCAGAATTCACCGTTGCCTTCTTTGTTGACTTGTTGTGAAGCGTGAGATAGAGCTTGGGCCCGGGGGGAGATTAGGGAGAGAGGGCTAATCAAGAAAAAATGGGGTGATGATCCTATGTTTTTAAACCATGGTTACTATTTTTTTATAAAGAAAACCATGGTTACTATTAACATCCATAAGTTTGTTCATTGTTCAATCCAATATTCTAACAATATGGTATCTTCATTCTGATCATTGTCATGAACAAAAAAACATTTTTTAGATTCATTGAATAACTCTTATATTTAGTTTTTATATTGACTAGATGCATGAGTTAGAATCTAAAAAAATGTTTTTTATTTATAATAGTGATCAAATGGAGTATTGTCGACCATAGAAGCGGCTGTCTTGATGACTCTCAGCATGTTGAAGTGTGTGATAGCAAAAAGACTTACATTTTTAGGGTCACAAAATTAATTTTTTTTATAGCTAAACATCTTATCTTCTCTTATACATAAGAAACTTAATAAGTTTTTCTTCTCTCGTGATGGAGCGGGAATCACAGATTTTTCTTAATAAGTTTATCTCACTTTCAACTCGATCATTAAAAATGATCAATGCAAGGCAAACCAATGGGTAGACATGCTCGTATTGTCATCAGTTTCAATTGGACCACTAGAGTTAATCATTGCAAGACCAACCAAACGGGGCAGACATACCTGTATTGCCATTAGTTTATGGCGATCGGGTAAAATAGGTCGTACTTTAAAAAAAAATGTCAAACTCACATATATAAAACAAGTTTATAATAGATAACATGTCCGACTTAGGTCTTAAATATTTTGATCCAACTAGATTTAAACTTTGAAAAATCTAGCTCAATCCCACTTTTTCCATATCCTATTTATTAGTCATTCTTATTCTCAACTTTATCTTTAGTTCATTAGTTTAGTACTTTTATTTTACAAGACATTAGTCTTTTTTTTTATTTAGAAGGAGAAAAAGAAAATAAAAATAAAAAGAAAAAGAAACTAGGCTCTAATCTTAAGAATTGAACTCTAGAAGCATCAACAAGAAGTAAATCTTCTTCCAATCTCAGGATGAGGTTCTACAAGCTGCACCAAGAAGAATCGTGAATGACACCATGTTTATCTAGAAAATCCGCACACTCGTTAGCCTCTTGAAGGGTGTGAGTCAACTGCACATTCCAAGGGAGATTAAGGAAATCCTTAACATTTCTGATGATAGTGGCATAAACATGTCAAGCATTCAGGGAAGCTTGAATTAAGTTTATAGCATGTAAAGAATCAGAATAACAAATCACATTTCGGTGCCCTCTCTCCCAAGTCAACTTCAAACCGTATAAGACATTAGTTTAATATTTAAATATGTCTTTTCTTAGAAAATTTAATCCATAAAATTAGTAACAAAAAAAATACTTGATAATGTGTTTTTGATACATTCAAAAACATAGTAATATTGGTATCAACATGTCTTTTTGTCTGAATAATTATGAGTAAATCAAAATTCGTCTCATCAAATTATAAGGATCGAACATTTACACTCTTAAAATTTGTGAATAGGGCAAAAATTTCATTTCTTAATACTTTCATTTCATTTCTAAGGGTAGAACATTTACCCTCTTAAAATTTGTGAATAGGGTCAAATATTAAATTACTTTCATTTCTTAATACTTTTGTTTGGATGTTGTAATAAAAAATTTCATTGGCATAATTTTTGGCCAACTTTTATAAATTTTAATTTTTTGGGCCAAATTTCAAAATAGGATTAGGGGTCAATTTGTGAATTTCAAAAAAGCAATTAGGGGTCAAATTATAATTTTTGAAAAATCGAGGAGTCAATTTGCAATTTTTTTTTGAAAATGTATTGGGGTCAATTTGGAAATTTTGGGAAATTTGAAAAATTATAACAACGAAGAAATTTGAAATTCTTAACTTTTAGGTATCATTTGAAATTCTCTAAATTTAATTTGAACAAAACACTTCATAAATTTCCATCATTTTAAAAATTCTTCAATTATTATCCAAACAATGAAATTCACATCAAAGTATTTGAATTCCCTCAAAACATTACATTACCTCAAAACATTTCCTCATCTAAACACACTCTTAAGAAACTTTGGCTTGTCATGATTTTCCTTACCTTAATTTGATATTATGATATTTTACAAGATCTGCATCTTCTATAACAATCAATGAGGAATGATATTAGTTGTTTATCTTCCATAATTAGTGTTTTCGCATGGGCAGCTATATGTTGCAATATCACGTGTTACATTAAGAGATGATCTGAAAACATTATTATTAGATGACACTGAGGATTGTATCAACACCACTTCAAATGTAGTGTATAAAGAGATATTCCAAAATGTGTGAGCAACTGTTATATGTCCTAAAATATTGTTTATGTTGAATTGTTTTATTAACTATATAATAAATTATATTGCAATATATTAACTTCTCTATTGTTTATGACTCAGAAACAAGGGTAAAAGTTATAGTTTTGAATAATATCAAACAATTTGATCATTCTATTAATTTGTACGGATAAGTTTGATAACAAATGATATAATTCAGAAACTCATTTAACACTAAATTAGATACAAATTAATATGTTTATTCCCTATTCATAAATTTCATAAGGTTAAATGTCCAACCCCTAATCTCAACAAGCAAATGGTGATTTACTCATTTAATTATCGTAGTTGATTTTAAAATCCATAGCCAAGCAAAACATGTATTTTAACAAACCGACCCAAGAAGAGAAAAATAACATATGAACAAAAAAGGGAGGTGAAGTGGATTACCAAACATGTGACACATGTAAAGTACTTATACAAACGCGTTTTGTACTTTGCTTGGAGTCTAATTCTACGAACATAAAAGGGTCAACAAAAGAAAAAGGCACTAGTTTAGTAGTTTCCACCTCCCATAAAGTCTTTTAGTACACAATTACATTACCTTGTTGCCAAGAAAACGAACACATAATATTCAATTCAAATCTATGACATTTCTTACTTGTCTTTTCGTTTTCGAAGAAAATTCGATTCAACGTGATTAATTATTAAATTATTTTTTAAATGACTTTAAAGGACATCATCACTAGTTGGTCTAAGCAATAAATATGTAGACTTCCTCACATATTTTAGTTTTTTATGAAAAAATTATTACTAATAGAATAAAATTACGATTTGATCAACTAAAATGTAAGTACCTCATAGAAAAACACAATATAAAACAGAATCACACATATCAAACTTGTGATGTATTAACTTTTTTTCCTTATACAATGATCGGTGAACAAAAATTATTTTGACCTTTTAAACAACTTGCATTTTAGACAAAAAGTTGTTGTATGGTTTAGTAAAAGACAAAAATTTCCAAAATTGTTTTGTCCTTTACTCTCAGTTTGTCCAATGTTTTTAACTAATTTTACGATTAAACATGTTATAACTGAAATTGTCATGTTCATTCTTTTATATTTTAGTATGATAAACACATCCTTATTTGTTTATAATGATAAACAAACACAAAACATCTACTGCACTCTTATTTGGGTTGAAAAATTAATCTTTGCATTTTAATTTCTAACAATAGAAATCTTATAATTAATAATTAATGCTTACCATTTTAATTTTGAAATAATAATATTATTTCAATTCTTTCTTTATTGCATTTTGTAGTTGAGCTTCTCTTTGTCACAACATAACACATTAACACACACTTTCTTTGTTTCTCTCTCTCTTTCAAGCAGTTAGTTACTCTCATCATCATCCTTTCAAACCTTCAGGTAACGTAACACCACCGTCCCACTCTTCTCCGATTCTTCATATCTCAACTGCTGAATTTTCTTCTCTGCTTTTATTCTTCGCCATTTTATCCACTCGATTTGATTAATTCATTGTGTATGATATGATCTTAATTTTCATTGAATTTTGTTTTATTTAATCATAATTCACGATAATTTCGTACTTAGTTGATATTATACGTGTTAAATGTCGGTTTTGTCTTGTATTTCAAGGATTAATGCATCATTATAATCATCGTCACTTTACTTATAACGGATGTGAATTTTTCGTTATTTTCTTCCTAGGAGGTGGACATTGAATTTAAGTGTTTAAGGTTTTTGAATAGTTAAATTTTGGTTTATGAAATGAAATGTTGAAAACATACTTGAAAGGATAAGAATCCTTTAAAGTGAACAATTCACTGATCAAAGACGTGTTCGGTGTCTGACTGAGTGTGATTACATTCAATTAATTTATTTTATCAAATTATCACCTATGTCCAGTGTGTATTTGGCGTCTGTGTCGATGCTTCATACAATTCAATCATTGATATTATATGCATACAAATCATGGTCGATTAAATATCAAACATTGATTGTTTCGCTTTATCAACAACTCGTAATAGATGAGCTAAATCCTTCTTGAAATATACCAGAGAAGTGTTCATTTCTGATTATTAGTAGTGGGGTAGCTTAAAACAGAACTTGAGATTAAAAGTAAGTTACACTACAAAACTTATGTTTGAGTCAGTGATTAACGTTTTCTTGGATTGATGGACTTTCCTTGTTCAGTCTGTATCTTGAAAGATTAACTTGCACTAAATAATGGTCGGCTTAGCAAGTTACTGAATTGTTATGGAAGGTTTATTTAATTTATCCCTCTAGCTTAGTATTCTGAGACCTGACTGAGATCGGTGCTGTCAAATAGTGACTATAGAGGCACTGTATCACTATATCATAACAGAATTTGAACTAATTGCGATTTTTCTACAATAGTCTATTTAGTTCAAAGTGTTGTCAAATAGTGGCTATAACACAAGTAGCTCAATTTGAACATGCTATTTTCTGCTATCCACAATTGACAATACTGTCTAGGAATGATGATATATCTACATTTTCTCATTATGTTTATTTATGGTTTCATGTATTTTTATTTTAAAAGCCAGACTCATTTACTTTTAATCTCTGCCTGCTTTTCTTGTTGGATATTTCCAGTGCATTATTAGGAAAAGTATATTTTTCAATGACATTGATTTCCAACTATTAATTAGGAGGTGTTTGGTTTGATGATGGTATTTTGGGATGGAAATATAGTATACCAGAGTAATATAAGTGTAGGGGAATAAAAAGCCCCTGCCTTTGGAATTAAAATTTAAATTAGTTTGGAATATGCTTGGAATGTCTTCTTGCTCCGTAAGGATCCTGGATGCAAAGGACAGACACCCCTTAAAAATTTAAATCTTTAGGTGAATCATGAATACTCATGAATGGTTTTATATGTCATTTTCTCTCACAGGAAATACCTTCAGGATTGAAACAGGGACAGTCATTGGTCCACACTATTTTGTGCTTGTAGAATTTGATTTATAACACTGTTGAAAAATTTAGAATTACAACATTTGTTATTGTGTTGATGCTTGATGCGTAACATGCATTTTTTAATTGAATATTGTTTTAGCTGTTTCTTAGCGCTTTTCTAAAATATGTTATTATCTGACTTTCTTGGTTCTTGATTTGGTGCAATATGTATGCTACAAAGTAGCCATTCTGCCCTATATGTATCTTTGGTCTAACATTAACTATAACCTTCATTTCATGCTGTAGTGTGCCTGTCAGAATGGGGTTGGGAAACCTTTACAGAAGACGTATTAGAGTATTTACGATGGCCATAGTAGTATACCTAGATTATAAGGTAAGCTGTGTTTGTTACTCCGGTTTTATTGTATTATATTAATAAATAAGTCTTCTAAACTTCTTATATTCTTCCATTTGTGTCTGTAGGGTGTACAGCAACGAGAGAAATGGCTTAGCAAATCTAAACAAGCCACACTGTGGGCAAAAGCTCATGAGAGGAATGCTAAACGAATTCTAAAATTAATAATAGAGATGGAAGGCTTGTGGGTGAAACTTGGGCAATATATGTCAACACGGGCAGATGTTCTTCCTGCTGCTTATATAAATAATTTGAAGCAGTTACAGGATTCTCTTCCTCCTCGACCCTTGGAAGAGGTTTTCTAAAAACTTTTGATTTAAAATTACTATTGTGTAGTTATAGGAAAGAATGCTTTAGGGAGATGATTTACATGATAAGCTTTCAAAAATAATATATCCCAAATATTTTTTAGCATTAGATTTTTGTTTTGTTTTTGACATGGCTAGCATAAGATTTCATAGCTTATTTTACTCTTAATAAAATTCACATTTTCTCTGTTTGAAATGAAATCCACAATCCATGACACAAGAATAAGAGCTATCATCTGCTAACCTACATGAGAATTTCAATTTTTTCTTAAGTTTCCATCACTACCAGATTTCTCAATGTAGTTTATATTTGAAGGTCTATGGCACCATACAGAAAGAGTTGGGCAAATCAATGGATGAGCTATTTTCAGATTTTGTCAATGAACCTTTGGCAACAGCTTCAGTAAGATCCTTAAGATATTTTTGCTGCTAGAAGAGATTTTTTTAATTTAGTTGAGAGTCTCTTTAATTAATTTTTTTGCCGAGTGAGTTGATTCATTTGAATCTAAGCCGCACATTTTAAGCAGATAGCCCAAGTCCACCGTGCAACTCTGCTCAATGGACGGGACGTGGTTGTTAAAGTTCAACATGATGGCATCAAGACAGTCATACTGGAGGTTTTGCTTTTTTAACCTTTCTAATATATGGATATCAAGGTCACTGAAGGCTTTCAAATGATTTTTGACCTATATTGTTTTTCAGGACTTAAAAAATGCAAAGGCAATTGTTGACTGGATTGCATGGGCTGAGCCACAATATAACTTTAATCCTATGATTGATGAATGGTGCAAAGAAGCTCCTAAAGAACTTGACTTCAATCTTGAAGCTGGTAATTTTCTTGTCTTATCAAAATTATGTTGTAAAACCAAATTTGTGCTTCAAAACATCTTTGGTATATTTTATTGGAGCGAGTTACTTGGATTTTCAAGACTTCATCTTTACCTAGTTCTGTCAACGTCAGAAATTTCTTTGTGAATTCTGTCTTTGGTGTTTATCACAGAGTTTCTTAAGGGCTTTCTTTGACTGGTTGTTGAAAAATTGATGGACTATTTATTAAAAACCGTTTCATTTTGAAGAGTTTTGTATTTGTTCCTGTGTTGTGGAGGATATCTTCTCCTTTATATTTCTTCCTTGGCTCTTATTAATACTTCTATTTCTGTAGAAAACACTAGGACTGTAGCAAAAAATCTTGGCTGCAGAAACCAACATGATGGAAACTTGAATCCCAATAGAGTGGATGTTTTAATTCCAGAAGTAATTCAGGTATCTCCTGTCTTCAATAAAATATTATGACTGAATTATTTATTCATAAAGGTGACATTATAGTTGAGGCATCTGAGAGTATTAAGGAAATTTTTTGTAAAGTCCTTATTCTCTTAAAATGATGACATGAGCCTTTCATTCTCAAACCCAGACCTGGTTAGACATACATATTTTACATATTTATTTATGTGAGAGTAGAAGTGACCTAAGTTTTACATATTTCTCTACAAGGTCCTATAGCAATGTAATCGAACATTTTTGCCTCATGTAGTTGTGTGTTGAGACCTTTTCTAATTGCCATCCAATGGATAAGTATAGTGTTTTCGTTGTTGTGCATTCATATAATTAGCATGCATGCCTATTGGTACCTTATTTTCATTTGCTTCAAAATGAAACGTAGTTCCTTTTTATTCTTCTGCATTCTTTTTCCTTTCCCTTTGTAGTTTATCGTATTTATATAATATAATCTGATTGTATCCAATGACAGGCTACAGAAAAGATCCTTGTTTTAGAGTATATGGATGGCATTCGGTTGAATGATTTAGAATCACTAGAAGCTTATGGAGTAGATAAACAAAAGATTGTTGAGGAGATTACTCGTGCCTACGCCCACCAAATATATATTGATGGGTTTTTCAACGGTGATCCTCATCCAGGTATACTGTCCATCTCTATAAGTAATATGGTTGTGCCTGTGTATACATGAACACGAGTCTATAATGTTTCCAATTTCCATGTACAACATTTTTCAATTTATTGTAGAAATTTTATAATAACTTTCTGTAATAATTTTCCAATTATTCCATGTACTCGTGGAAATGATTCTCTAACTTGAATAATTATAGGAAATTTTCTTGTGAGCAAGGAATCTCCACATCGTCCCATTTTACTTGACTTTGGGCTTACGAAGAAACTTTCAAACACCCTTAAGCAAGCACTTGCAAAGATGTTTTTGTCGTCTGTTGAGGTTGGTGCTGACTTTTATGCTTTTTCATGGTTGTAGGGATACTAACGAAGTTATATACATTGTTAAATTAGTGGTTATAATTGTTGTCTTCTTGAGTATAGCATCTCAGAATTTCAAGGTTATTTAACATGCTCTTACATGAGCAGCTAGCCTAGGATATCCTGAATTTAAAGGGGTAGGTTTAAATTGAACGTTAGTTCTTTGGTAAAAAATTACGATGTTATTGCGCCAGTTAAAATTTGAATTGTGTAGTTTAATCATATTAAGTGATATTGTGATTATGTTCGTGGATTAACTTATTTGGCTCAACATATCAGTGTTAGGAATATTTTAAAAAATGTTGTTGATTAATTTTGACATGGTGTTGAAATCCATTGCACTGTACTTTGATCCTCATGCCCTCCATTTTTCAATTAAAAGCTGTGTTGATCGTACTGGCTGATGTTTGAGTTGAGGTATGCTTTATTTCATTCCCTAAATCAAGTTGGGGTCTAAGAAGGTGTGCTAGAGAAGTAGAGATGTAAATGCTATTTTCCTAACCTCAATAACATAATAAGCTTTGGTTGGGTAGATTTGTTACATTCATGGAAGTCAAGGCAGAAAATTCACAATAGCCAATTGTCTATTTCATTTCCTCTTTTAGCATAATTTTTCACTTTTTTATGACAATTTCTTCAGGATTGCGACTGCCATTATAAGTTTTCCGTACTTAACTGTTGCACCAAAAGATATTTCTAAATGATGACTGATCTCGTCAGCCTTTTTATTATAGGGTGACCATGTGGCCCTTCTCTCCGCCTTTGCAGAAATGGGGCTTAAGCTGCGTCTGGACATTCCAGAGCAGGCAATGGAGGTGACAGCTATATTTTTCCGTGCAACGACACCAGCAAAAGAATCACTTGTAAGTATGCCCTGAGCTCCTGAAAGTATACTATTCTTTACTTCCTTGGATGTTTCATTTTATCTAATTCTGATGTATTTTCCTGATGCTAAGGAAACATTGAAATCTCTAGAGAATCAAAGAACCAAAAATATGAAGGTTATACAGGAGAAAATGAACCTTGACAAAAAAGAAATGAAACGCTTTAATCCTGTAAGTTCAGATATAAACTTGCATTATTTTTATCTATTCCAAATCTATGAAGCTGATCTTTTGGTAGTTAAAGTCATAAATTTTTATAACATTTTTCAGGTTGATGCATTTCCTGGTGATATTGTAATATTTGGAAGGGTTCTTAATCTTCTAAGAGGTCTGTTGTCTCACACTGTAATGCCACTGTAATACTTACTTCTTTCCTACAACTTATTTTACTTGCCTGATTTGGATGTAGGGCTTTCTGCCACCATGAACGTTCACATAGTATATATGGACATAATGAGGCCATTTGCAGAATCTGTTTTGAGTGGGTGAGTCGATTTTTTTTTTCTTTTTCAATTGCTAGTGTCCTACATTGCCTGTTTCACCTATGGCTGATCTGAGGTGCACTTCCCAGGTTTATTAATCGAGGTCCATCGGTAAATGATAGATGGGTTTTTGATTCGCCAGTCCATTCTGACGTTGAAGCCAAGCTGAGGCAACTTTTAATTGAGCTGGCAAATAATGATAAAATACTTGGAATCCAGGTAAAGCTTGAGATTGCTTTGGTTTGCCTTATGCATTTATAAGCATTAATCACCTTTCCTTATGGCCAGTTAGCTTATCTACACTAGATTAGATCAGGGTTGTATATCAGGAATTAATGAAAGTCATCAAGTATTTCATTTTTTTACATATGATGTTGTTTCCATTGAATTTGATGTCCAGAAAGTAAATGAAGTAAATTTTGTTGTTTTAATGTATTTGCTCACCCTTGTTAAGGTATGCGCCTACAAAGATGGAGAGGTCATTATTGACACTGCTGCTGGAGTGCTTGGTAAATATGATCCCCGTCCCGTAAAGCCTGATAGCCTTTTTCCAGTGTTTTCTGTTACAAAGGGTATCACAGCAGGAATGATACATTGGCTGGTTGACAATGGGTATGTTGTAAGATGCTACAACTATCGAGCTTGACTGCTTCTTGTAACTTATTTTGAAAAATAAGGGCTCATTTACTTTCTATGTTTCATGTTTTCATTTTCACTTCAATTAATAAACATAAGAGGATATAAATCAAATTTTTCCCTCACCATTTTCTTTTACAGTTTATGAAAACAGATATAACATTTTTGAAAAATTTGAAATTGCCGAAACACTATTTTCATTGTTTCAAAAAATGCATTCTTCCTAAGTTCCTAGCTTGTCTTTCAGTTTCTCTCTATCATAATTGTTTACTACATGAGTCTTCCATCTTGTTGTTAGTATTTTAAAATGAACAAAGATTTTAGAAAAGAAAAACTGAAAATGCTTTTAAAAAGTAAAATAATCTAAGGTTTTCATTTTGCATTGAAATTAGTCTATGCAGCGGGGCTGTGCTGAGTTACATGTTAATTAGTCGTAAACCTACACTTGTCTAATAATTCATGCCAAGATAGATAGATCTTGCCTGTAGTCTTTCACGGATGCTTACCTTCAAATGGTCTTCTACAATGTCATCAATAATTAACTTCTAATATGTGTGGATTTGCTCCATCCTTGAATGAAATGTTCCTGATCACTGATAACAGCAGCATATGTTGGTTTATATAAAGTAGGCCCTTGTGTCTGAATAAATGTTAGCATTGTTGTCACGGAATATGAAACGTAAGCTGGTAGTTTGGGTGGGCCGTATCATTTGGTATTGATCCCCAGTACCCCCGATCAGAGTCTTCTTTAATAATGATAAAAGAAAACAGAAAAAATTACAGTATGTTTGGAGGATAAGGAATCCTCCACAACATAAGATGAAAATAAAAAATAACAAAGAAAAACAAGAAAATGTTACAATGCCTTGCAGTGTCTCAACATTTCTGTTAGGAAATCCCTCCAAAAGGTCATGTTATCTTGAGTTTACTCTACATAGAAGTCAAATGCCTAATCTAATCCCTTATCAGCTGTTGTACCAAGAAGACGTCCTTAAAGATATTAACATCATGTTTGTTCTCTGTCATTGAAGTTAAAAAGTTTAGTTTTTCAAACCATGTGATGTCATATACTTTCTTGCACAATGCATTTAACCTGAAATGGCTCTGCCTGCTTATTTATCTTGCAGAAAACTAAACCTTGAAGAGAATGTTGCAAATATTTGGCCATCGTTTGGATCAAATGGAAAAGAAGTCATTAAGGTCAAATACTGATATTTCTTCCAAACAATTGTTCTGAAGCTATTACTTTTAATAATGGTTTAATCTTCTGTTTCAGGTTCATCATGTGCTTAATCATACATCCGGTTTGCACAATGCAATGGCAGAGATAAATAAAGAAAACCCTCTTCTAATGTTAGACTGGGATGAATGCTTAAACCACATTTGTATGTCAGCGCCTGAGACTGAACCAGGAAAGATGCAGAGTTATCATTATTTGTCATTTGGCTGGTTGTGTGGTGGAATCATTGAGGTAAATGCGAGACCTTATGTATCAAAAACTTAATTCTTACTGGAATAAATATTCTTCAATTTCAATTTTCATGTTTTACCAGAATTCTGAACTCAGGGTGACAGCGAAGGATCGTTTTATTATAAAAGGACTATTCATTTATTATGTCGAATAAAGTAATAAAATTTTCATATAACAAAGGAAGAGTAGTAAGATGATAAGTTTGAGAATTATTTTTTATGCTTCTTGCAATGATGCAAAATGAAGTATATGACAGTTGGTTGGGAGCTCTAAGTTTGGACCTTGAAAGAGTATGACTTGTTTGCTTATAGTGGCATGTTTTTCCAATCTTGTGTTGACAATCAGCATAGACTTTTATTAATGTCTATTTTCATAAAAATATGAATTTTAGTATGGTTGCGGTTAGTTTAAAATTCTTCACAATGTTGCCGAAAGTGATTGCTAGTAAAAGGGACCTTGAATGTGTATGACTTGTGTTCTTATAGTGGCGCGTCTCTACAATCTCGTGTTGACAATTATCATAGGCTTTTATTAATGTCTATTTTGATTAAAAAAATAGGAATTTTGGCATGGTTGCAGATAGTTTTAAATCATTATTCTTCACATAGTTACAAAAAGCAATTGCTGGTAAAGTTTTCCAGAATTTCTATCATATTCTGATAAGTTATTTGGATAAAACAGCATGCATCTGGAAAGAAATTCCAGGAGATCCTTGAAGAATCAATAGTTCGTCCCCTCCAGGTTGAAGGAGAACTATATATTGGAATTCCGCCAGGTAAGTTTTGATGAATAATTATTTTTGTAGGGATGATAAGCAATTTATATCTGATGGGCATAATATGAACTTTCATTTTATTTTCTCTATATTCCTAAGTAGTTGGAGTTGAAGATTTCTGATTTTGGTTTTTTTATAAGTTGTAACCATGCTTCTTGGATATACTTTTAGGGGTGGAGTCACGTCTTGCAGCGCTGACTATAGATACAGATGATTTAAGCAAGTTCTCAGCGATCAGTAGTCGTCCGGAACTACCCTCCACCTTCCAGCCACAGCAAATTGCTCAAATGGCAACCAATCTGCCTCCTATTTTTAATACACTGAATGTTCGTCGTGCAATCATACCAGCTGCTAATGGACATTTATCTGCGCGTGCACTTGCACGTTACTATGCAGCCCTAGCTGATGGTGGGAAGATACCACCACCTCATCCTTCTTCTTCTAAGCCAATACTTGGAAGTCATCCCCATATCCCCAAATTATCTTCTCAGAAAGCCCCCAAAAAGCGGAAATGTATTGGAAGGACAGTCGCAACTTTACCCGCAGTTAATAAAAGTTATGAAAAAGTCTCTAGTAAAGAAGACTCTGAGGTTACAGAAGGCAGAAACACTAGCACAAGTAGTAGCAGTAGTGGTGATACCGGCAGTAGCAACTTGGATAGTAATCCACGACCCCATGTTCCTGGTAAGGTCTATCGGAATCCTAGGATTGTAGATGAGTTCTTGGGTACAGGAGAGTACGAGGACTTAACTTTACCAGGTGGGGGTTTTGGCTTAGGATTTAGGAGGTTTAGCTCTAAGGGTGGATCAACCATTGCCTTTGGCCACTCGGGAATGGGTGGGTCTACAGGGTTTTGTGATGTTACTAACAGATTTTCAATTGCAGTGACACTGAACAAAATGTCATTTGGAGGTGTCACCGGAAAAATTGTCCAACTTGTTTGCTCAGAGTTAAACATTCCTGTGCCTGACGATTTTTTAAGATATGCAGCTGACCAAAGTGGAGATGCAAATCTCGCGAGGCCTATGATTAATTAGTGAAAGGTTTTGTACCATCTTTCCAACATTATTAATTCATGTATAAATTTTAATTTTATCTATCACCTTCATAATTTATGTGTGCATTGGGGTTCTTCTTGTACTCAAGAAACAAGAAACTAACAATGCAAGAGCTAGCTTTGCCTCCTGACATTGTTCGGAAAAATAATGTATGTAATTATGTACACATGAATTTGAACTTGTGATTATTTAATTTATCAAACAACTATGAGTGTTTATAAATTTAATCCATGTGGCTGTCTTCCTGCGAAATGTAGGATGTGGTTCATTGCCCTTCCATAAAAAATTATTGGAAAATATTGTTCCTTCTCTATTTTTTCTCTTCTGCTACGTGTTTTGTCATTTGAGACTATACACCTCTGCTACACCCAATATTTATGAATGAGTAATCTTGTTACTATATAAGTCTAATTGCATTATGGCATAGTTTTGACAAAAAAAAAGTGCTTCGCAACATTACTTCAATAATCAAGATCATTAATCAACATGGTTTCGTACTTACAATAAACACTTCCTTGACCATGATTCCAATGGCAAGAGACATATTTCATCAAATCAGTCACCAATGAGTTCCATATACATTATACACCATCACACTCCATTTTTGGTAACTAATTTAACAAACAATCAAGGGGAACACTAAAGAAAAAAAGATCATTTGATACATACACCACTAAGTATATATATAAAGTTTTTCATAGAAAATAGTGCTATTTTCTATAACATAACATGCAAAATCTAATAATACAAAACAAGGCATACACAAACTTGGATATTCTAACTGAACACTACAATATTGTGGCAGCATAAAATATTTATGGCCATAAGCTAGTCAAAGAGCTGACAACATCACTATTAACTCCATTGTTGAAATCATGACTGCAAGATATATCAAAATCTCCAAGTCCAATAGCTGAATTCTGTCCACTAACACCATATGAAGCGTCGTTTCCATGGACGGTGATGGTGGGCGAAACATGCGCCATGCAACGGAGATTACTATTGTTGATTTGCGTCGGAGTGGTGTTCAATTGACTCTGATTTTGGAGAAGCTGGTTGTTAAAAGTAGGTAAAGTGCCCCTAGAGACCATATCCTCTGCTAACTTCACCTAAATTGGACACAAAATTCTTTATTAGCAACTCAATACATGATTTATAATAGTATATACCCCAAGAAAATATTTTTGGCAAAATGACTTTAAACTTTATTACATTAAATGAATTTGATGATCTTGGTCATTAAACAATAGAAATTTTGAATTCTTGATTTGTAATCACGGTATGTGTTGTCCAATATGTCACACAACATTTTTTTTCTTTCTTTTGAAATGACAAATGTAAGTAGTTAGTTGTTACTCCCTCCGTTTTTGCAATCTGATCCTAATACACATAGAAGAACTTGTAAAGTGTTAAATATATACCTTAGCTCTCAAAGCTTCAACATCGGATTTTAGCACTCGGTTATTAGTGTTAGCATCACGAAATTGTTGGCTTGCATCTGTAAGCTGCTTAAATAAGCTTGCATTTTCCAGCCTCAGTTGTTCAACCTGAGAAACAAAATATAATAAAATTCTCATAATGGAAATTGGAAAATGATAACTACTGATTTCAAAGAGCTATGTAAAAAAAAATTGTTACAAAATATTTATGTAACTAAATTTCTAAGTTCAATTAATTACCTGAACCTCAAGGTCTGCCAAATGTGCTTGTTTTCTTCTTCTGGACCTTCTGGCAGACTCACGATTAGAAACCTTCCTGAAATCATGAAAATCACATTAGAAGCTAATTTAGTTTTACGAAAATTAATTTTGATTGAATTAATTTTAGAAAATTGACTTTGATTGAATGTGAGTTTAGAGTAAAATAAATTATATTTTGATACGTTCACGTCAAAGTTGAACAATGAATTTGAATATAAAATTATGTTAAAAGGCAAAAATTACAAACTATGTAACTTTAAGTTGGAATAAAATCTAGAGAAATAATCAATTATAAATTTATAATTAGAACTCAAAAAACATAAATCAATTTTAAGCCTTCAAGTTTTCTTTTAACTGTGCCAAAATTAAATTCAAATATGCACTAAGTTGTAACAAAAAAAAAAGTTGAAAGATATAAAACAAACTATGAGAGAATTAAACTATTTTTAACAATATGTATACTTTTTTACTTTTGTGAATATCAGTGTATACATTAGGTTGAACCCTTTTGTCATCATGTACATGTGGCAATTTTATTTTATTTTATACAAACTTACAAAGCCACCTTATTAGCTAGATTATACTTTCTCTTATTTATAAACTCATGGTCAAACTTTATATAGTTTAAAATGGGACTTCAGACTAAAAAAAACCTAATGAAAGTTCTTTTTTAAATTTAAAATGAAGTTCAAATTAATGTTTGAGATACCTTCTAAGACGCTTCATATCAACAGGGTTTGTGCTTTGTTCACAAGGACCTGCTTCATCATCTTCATCAGATGGATCACGTGAGGAACCACTTGTAGTAGTCACTCCTTTGGTTTGATTTTCTCTACTGCTTGGTTTATTAGCTGACACTGGACTTGTAACTATCCATTATACAATTCAATCCAAAATAAGCTCTATGATATATATAAACTAAGCTTTCTATATGAACAATATATATATATATAAACTATTATGGTGCTATACAAATAAAATGTACATACAATGAAGTTATCTATAAAGGGTAACTTAGTGTTATATAAATCTTGTAATTAAGACTGTTGCATTGGTGGGGTAAGTAATCTTATCTTATATTTGAAAAAAGTTGATTCTACAGTTCAACTATTTATCATTAAGACCCCAACCATTGCATCATAACACAAAAAGACAAGGATATTTCATATTCTGAGCTTGCTTTTTGAATCTTTTTATAGAGCTTAAAATTCAGTCCTACAATTATCTTAAGGTCCCTAGCTACTTGCCAACTTCATGATTACATGGATTTCTTAAATTTATGGAATTCATATAAATAAAAAAACTTTTTTAAGACTCCACTTTATATATATTTACAGTTATATTGACATTGTGTTCAAGTGTTTGTCTACTCCCTCCGTCCTAAAATGTAAGCAAAAATGTGTCAACATAACATGATGTATTTGGTACAAATTTTAAACCAAATACATTAATTTTTGTTGACCAATTTTTGTTTATATTTTAGGAGGGAATATATCTTTAAAAGAGTTAAATTATTGACAAAACATAAAATAAAAAACCTAACTTTGACATTTTAATTAGCAACTAGAAACATATTTCTTTGTGTTGGTTTCTAATATCTATTGTCATTTCATCTATCTACCCAAGAGAAGAAACATATTTCTTGTTTTTTTACTTTTTTTTTTGTTCACTCAATTCTTGCTAGCAAAATTTATATTAGCATATATGTGTATAACATAGAGTATTACCGGTGGCAGAAATGGATGATTGAGACTCAATAGTTGCAGTGATGGTGGAGTTCTTGGGAGTTTGGTTTTGGGAGCAAACAAGAGTGTTATTTGTTGGTTCACCACATGTTGAAAATGAAGTTACGGCATCCTGCAATTATGAAGGGCTGAATTAAGAGCAATGTTTTTTTTACAAGATTAAGAGTAATGTTATTTGTTAGAAAAGTGTTATACAAGAAAGAGAAAAATACATAAGAATAAAATATTTGACAAATTAGATTATGTCTATATGATCATACATGAGATCGTATGTGGTTATAGAATTCTTGCGTTTCTTATCAAACTTCTCTCATAACAATAAACATTTTTTCCTAAATTAATAGGTTGTCAACTTTATTTTGCCTATCAAATTTTCATATGTAGCATGATTTGTTACCTTCTTTAAGGATATTCCTTTCATTTACACGTCTTTATTTGTTTAAAAAGAAACAATTCATTAGGTTGTTTTTGCTTTCCAAGCAAAAGGTATAAATCAAAACATAAAAGAAAGAACATAGAAAAAGCTAAGCTATAAAAGGAAGTAACAAAACACTCCACCTCTTTCACATGGACCCACTAAGATTGTGGGCAATAATACTATTACTAGCTAGGACCACTTCATGAAAAGTAAATATAGAGTGATACATATTTGTTAAGAGTCTATTGGCTAAGTACCTAATAGATACCATGCATTGGAAATAATTTTCTTATAGAAGGCCAAAGGAACGACCCATGTTGCTCTATTATATTCCTTTTCTATTCATTTTTTACTAATATTCCTTTTCAATTTGTCTCTTGTAAAACAAGCAATTTTTTTATTAGTGTTTGATTGAGGAAAATATAATAGAAAAGAAGAGAGGGATTGCTATAATTCATTATTTTTTTGGTTAGTTTTTTAGGAGAAGCAGAGGGTAACAAAATTCATCTTCACATGTGATATTGAAGAAACTTGGAGAGGAGAGAAAATATCATATTAGATATGATAATGATACAAAAATAAATTAATCTTCGACTATATTAACCAAACAACAAAAATAGGGTTTCTTTCCATCCCTTCATTCAAATAGAAATCTCATTACATCAATCTTTTCGTTTCCCTCGTTTGAGACACATGTCCAAAGTTTGGTCGTCAATTAGTAATTGATACAATAATTGAAATTTAGTTATGTTGACTTCAGACCTCTATCGCAACAACATATATAAAGAATAACCATTTAATGGTTTGGAAGCCAATAAAAACCTTGTATTAGTCTTCCTTTTGAAATAAAAGTATCTAATTTTGTGTCCATGCATGTTTAATGTTTGACTATACCTCGAAAATAAATCACCTTATGCAAAGAGAATCTATGGCAAGAAACCAAATATTGAAACATGAACATCTAGAGGTGAAGCTTAGATTCTCAAATTAAGTAATATATGTCAATTATTGTCTCCCAAAGTAAAAGACAAAAAATTGTAAAAAAATTAAGTGAAGATCCTCATAAAGTAGTGCGTTCCCACGAGTTCAAAAGACAACACAATAATATAATCAATAATCACAATAATAATCAAAATATAATAACAAAAAAGTATAGTGCACATCATCATGCCTTCTTCATCACTAAACAAAGTCCCTGCTGACGTGGCCTTCACAAGTTCCTTTGCTTCACCCTTTAAATAAACCAAATTCCATTCACATAAAAAAAAAACTCTATTCTATTCTATCTTAATTCTTTGATTTGGAGATCAAAAGTTCTATCACAAAACCATAGTTCCATGCTTGCTCTAAACCCCGTGAGTTTGTTAGAATTACAACACATCAATATAATTTTGATTTGAATCAACAAAATCAGATGTTTATGTGATTTTGACAAACTCACCGCACTCTAAAGATACAGTTCAACCAAATTAATTATTGTCCTAGCGTATAATATTTCTAACAACTAATTATTAACATAATCTTATAAAAATACATAGTTATAGATATTGATCTGATTAGAAGAGAAAATTTGAAGAAAAAAAAAATAGAAATCCATATTATAATATTGTGTTGATTTCTAGATGTATATCAGTATACCATTTTTAGATAAATAAAGTTACACATATCAAAGTAGAAACTCCAAAGATAAGACCGTTACCAGCAATAAAAAATCATGATTTAATATTTATAATTGTTTTGAATTTATTTTTAATATATACTATTGTAGTTAGTAGGGAAACGTTCCCAGCAAACTTGAAAGTCACGTTAGAGGAATTTTTTTGAGTGCATAGTGTGTGAGAGTGAGAGAGCACTGACCAGATTATGAAAATCGGCGGCATCGGCGATGTTTCCAGAGCAAACATCGCTGACACCTATGAATGGATCCACCTTACACGGTTTCACGTCGTTGTCGTCGATTGTTGTTTCGACAGTAATGGGCCGCTTCGTGAAAAGTTCATGATCAAATTCTGCTGTGATCCATTTGAGGTCATCGAAGCTGGAGAATATGGAGGTTGCTGGCAGAATGGTGCTCCATTTTGGTTCCATTTCGCAGGAGAGAAAAATGGAAAAGAGGAGAGAGAAAAGAAAAAGAAAAGGGACTAAGAGAAGCTGCTTCGTGCGTATAAATAGGCAAAATTTGAAACATTAGATGCGTGGTATAACACGAAACTTGATTCCTTATTTTTTATTTTTTTAGTTTAAATAAAAAGTTAAAATGTTCACAAAAAATTTAAAATATCATTTTCTGTAAGGGTGATAAAATAAAAATCAATATAGTCTAGCACAACTTATTGTATCAATATTGTTTGACCGAATATATTTTGTGGTGTCTTAGATTTGAATTCGGAATTTTTCACTTTGTATTTGTGCGTTTACAATGATTATTATTTTTTGGTCTTAGATAAAAAAACATATATCACCTTAAAAATAGAAAATTACTACTCTTAACTCATATTAGTCAAACTGTTTGACTATTTTAGGTTGATTTTTTGAACAAGACTTTTTAGGTAGATTAAAAACATGAATAAACCAATATGGTCTGTGTGAGAGTTGACAACAAGAATCTTCGTATATAAATAAAATTCGAATAAGAAGTTTCATTGATGTTATGGCGAAAACTCAATTTAATTTTGAGAAAAGCTGATGACCCAATTTAGTCTTTGAGAAAATTAAAATCATATTATAGTCAATTTGAAAAAATAAATCGGGAAAAACATTTTTTTTCTTCCAAAAATTGGTTATGTTGTTCTGACTTGTATGATTTGAGAGTATATGGTTCTATTCAATCTAAGTTGTGCTATAAACCTTACATTAATCAAAGAAACCTGGTGACTCCTAACAAAGAAACTATTCTATATAAGGTTCGATTCCATCTAAGGTGTGCGATTTGCCGTTCCAATTTTGTTTTTTTTTTTGGTCAAATAGTTTAATGGCTATAACTTCACATTTTTCAAGGTTAATAAGTGGGGTGTCCGGGGTTCAAACTTTGACCCTGCATATATTATAAAATAAGTGTGATGTCCACTTAATTCTTGTGGTTTTTCGAGTTCAACACAATTCCCTTGATTCAACTTTAATGGTTGCCCAAATTATATATATATATATAATATTATTGTTTGTTCGGGTTATGTGTATAATATTCATTAAAAATTCATATTCTTAGAAATGGTGGCTGGGCCTAACACAACCCCACAAAACCAGCTTGTGAGGTGAGGATTGTTCCCACTTATAAACACATAGTCATGCTATCTCCTATCTGATGTGGGATACTTAACACACCCCCTCACAACCAGCACTATTGGGTTTGGTTCGTGGACATAAATGGTAGGTGACCCGATAGCGGAAACCTGATAGCAGGTGGCCCAATGGATCTTGAAGAGGCTCTGATACCATCTTAAAAATAGTGGTTGGACCTAACACAATCTCATAAAACCGACTTGTGAGGTGATGATTGCCCCCAGTTACAAACACATAGTCAGGTCATCTCATATCTGATGTGAGATACTTAACACATATATCTTTAAATTAATGAAGTAAAAAAGATTACTCATAGTATAACCCACAATTTATTAAACGAACTATTAATACCTACCTAAAATATAAAATAAATAAATCTTATTTGTGTAAGTTGAAATAATAATTAAGAATATGTGTTTAAATTGAATAGAATGAACCCACATGTAAGAAAAAAATTATTTCCTTATATATAATTGATTAAATAAATAATCTTACTTTAATCAAATAATTATTTAAATTTTTCTCTATCAATTTATTATTTAAAAAATAAATAATCTATTAAAAAATTGGATACAAAAGGTTTAGATGAGCTCCGTTTCGGGTGCTTATTAGGGTCATGGCAGATGTCAAGCTCATAGAGTGTTTACGGATATCACCCACTAAAGATGGTATCACTTCAACAGTGATAATTGAGCCTAAGATCTTTCGCGTGAGTCAACTTCTTGTAAATTGAGTCAACATTCATTGACAATTATCTATTAAATTTGATAAAAGTTATGTTGAGTTTAACATTAGATTATTTTTTTTTTTTTGAATTGTCGGAAGTATTTCATAGAGGCAAGTTTTTGTTTTGTTTGTTTAGTGATGTTTTTGTATATATTTTAACAAAAGAGTTAAAATATATTCTCTTCGTTTTATATTGAACACTTTATTAGAAAAAAATTGCTTCAATATAAATGTCATTTTCAATTTTTAATGTATCGGTTAACTTTTTTTCTAAATGTAAGTCCTAGTTTAGTCCAATAAAAGTAGATTTTATGCTTAATTGAGTCAAGCCCACTATGTGAACACCTCCAGTTGAGAGATTTATTGTCTTCTTGGTGTACTCTTAGGTTTATACTCTTACCTCTCTTTACTGTAATGATGTTAAATCTAGAGTTCTGTTTGTATGCTTTATTATGCTCACTAGGAGGAACTAAGCTTTTGTGTTGGAATATGTGAAATCAAACACACACCCGCAGTCCATGATAATGTGACTTGTATCCTCCTTTTTTAAGGATAAATTAATCTCGCACCGTGCATGACTTTAAGAGACATATCACGTTGTAGAAAGAGTCTACCATATAATTTTTATGCGTAGGACTTTGAACTATGCTAGCAAAAGACAAGTACAAACAATGTGTGTATGAAAGCCTTGGTTCATGAAATGAAAGACATTTAGCAACCTTGAAACTAAACCTACGAGATTTAGATGGTTGTACAATGATGGATTTCTGTCACATTTCCAAACACAAGCATTGTAATAAGAGGACAATTGCTAGGGTATGGAAGTGTCTCATATAGTCTACGATGGATTGACGTTAGAAAATCATTAAGAGATCTTGACGATAATCAAAAACACTATTTTAAATATTACTTATGAGTCTTCTACATTTTTAAGACAGAGACAATGACTTGATTTATGTTGATTTGACAAAAACAAGAGTAAATGAATGCAAATTATGTTCTGGTTTTCATATTTTTTGATCGATATTAATTGAGTCATTGTCTTAGTTGTGAGCATGAAGAATACTATGAGTGACTCTGCATCTAGGATATAACATCAATTACGTTGGTAGAGTTTTGAACATCAATTCACCCTAAACTGTATACTACAATTCGTCAACCTAAAAATTGTCTTATAAAAGATCAAATGTAGGCAACTAAGTTGGCAGAAAAGAATTTCAAAAAACATGCGATCTTGAGTAATCACGTGGTGCAATACGGGAAAGCTCTCCCCATAATATTCTTTTATACATTCTTAATTAATAAAAATAATAGAGCTGCCATACCTATCCCCCATAAATAAATATTAAAAAAACGTATAATTATTGGAGTTATGGTCTACAAAAAATAGACAACCTCCCTAACACATCTCAAAATTTTCCAAAGTGAAGAGTCATAAATTCAAAGAAAAATTGAAGTTTATTCTAGAGCAAGTACACTACTAATTTATTTATTTATTTTTAAATTGAAAAATGAAACTTTCAAAAGTTGGGTCACATTAAAGAGAAAAAGACATTAGGTTTTGTCTTTAGTTTACTTTTACAAACGTATGTCATGTCAATTAATATTTGTTTTAAAAAACAAAAGCATTTGGTGGCAATAACATTAAGAATCCTATTAACCACAGTTGGCAATCAAAGATTTAATGATGAAAAAGTTCACATAACAAAGTGACAAAGTGGTTAAGCAACATACAATGGGTACAAATCTAAGAAAGCATTGTGCCATTAAAATATTGTTACAGGAACCACTGAATGAGACGAGGTACAAATTCCAAACTCTCACAAAGCCACCGTGCAAAAAAACTTTACTTTTGGAAAAGCATTAAAGGCATTTTCCCCATCTTGGATGTGGCTTATGAGACAATGGAATGGCATCATTCAAAGGTAAAGAAAGAGTGGCAACTAGTGTTTGAGCAATTAAAAGTAGGTTTCTTAATGTGTAAGTTCTTATTAAAGTAATGGTGATTGATTGGGACAAGCACCAAACCTTGTAAACAAATAAAAAGTTGTAAACGTGGTTATGTTTTTGTTTTTATTTTTAAACAAAGGATGGAAAGCCTTCATTATTTGTGTATTCCAACTTCACCTTTTTCTTGTTATCATCATCATCACTCAATAGACCATACTTTTTGTTGCTGTTAAAATAGCTTCATTCCATGATAGAATAAACGACACTTTGATCAAGATGATCAAGCAATGGTGTATTAAAAAAAGAGTAGCAATAATTTTTTTTCAGCATTCACGCTCTTATTAGACTAAAATCGTCTGGAGGGACGCTACTTTATGTGGTGTCTATTCTTATTGGACTAAAATTATTCTGAGAAACACTACTTTATGTGGTGTTCATTTTCAGTTTGATAGAATCAATGCAAATTTTATTCAATAATAGAATGAGTATTGAAAAAATTATTATAGTAAATGTTGCTTACATTTCTATTAAAAAATAACAAGCATTGTTGGGATAATTTTTCATCTATTGTAATAAGAAGCCAACTCTAATAGTTATAAGAATATGAGTAAAATTTGGTAAAATGAGTAAAATTACACACAAATTGTACAGAAACCAGTTAATCAAATTTTGTATCTAAAAGTTGGAGACCAAATTGTCTAAAACTAACACCTATAATTAAGTTTGGCTTAACATAAGGTGAGACATTAGAGTGAACAAACTAGTTTATGTACACAATGTTTGTAAGGTATGAGTCGTAAAATTAGTAGATTATATAGGTTATAAAGCTAGATATATTGGACCTAAAATAATAGCTTGCTTAAGCTTACCATTAAACTAGCCCTCCTCAATTTTGAAAAATTAAATGAGTGATGTGATACATGTGTATAATAATGTGTGTATGAATTAAATCAGCTAGGTAGTTGATACTTGGAGAGTTCAATTTGAATTTGATAACCGTAAGTGAAAACATGTCATTTTCGATTCATGGTTAGGATCATATATATACAAATGCTCCTGAAATTTGACCTAATGAGAACCCTATTCTATCTAGGTACTAGCTATTGTTAATATTATTTGTTATTTTGTAGTTACATTCACCTTTTCTTTTGTTTTGTAATTACTCCTTTTCTTCTGCTTATTCACCTACACATTTTTGGTTCACTTACTCAATACGAAAACATATTCAACTGACTGAATAAATAATAACAAAACAGAATGGAAAAAGGACATGAAAAGGAATGAACAAAATAAGGTCATGTTGCATGAAGGGATCAAAATGCTTCTTTTTTTTTTTTTATTTTTAAAAAAGGCAAATTGAATCTTTAAATAATTTTATCATTGATTTGAGTCTTAGTTAAGTTTCTTCTTTTCTTTTTCTATTAAAAATGTATGTATGTACTACTTGAACTCTTAAAGAACGATAAAATTTTTAGTCTATTGTATTTCTTACAAAATAGGATTACTTTTAGTGCACGCTTTAATTTGGTCTACATAGTTGTGAACATTGTTGGATGAAAATAAAATTATAATGTTTGATGAAATTTAAAACATTTCTGAAAATATGTTGTGTTTTACCTTTTTGATTTGATTTTAATGTTGCAAACAAAAAAAAAAAATTGTCTACAAAAAAACCGCATCAGCCGACCCAATCTAAACCGCATTGATATGGTTTGGTTTGATTCAGATTTTATTTTAAAAGTTAACTGAATCAAGCCAAACCACATACTTATTTATTTTACAGTTCAGATGACTTCTAACCTCAAAATCGAACCAAACCGAACTACGAACATAAATACAACATGAAAGTTAGTAAAACTATAGAAGCTTCTAAATCAATTCTACCTAATCTCTAATTATATAAAATAAATTCTACTGAATTTAAATAAAATATACTCCTTCCGTTTCAAAATGAGTGTCATTTTAAACAAAAAAATTTGTTTCAAAATGAATGTCACTTTATATTTCCAATACAACTTTAATTCTTTTCTTCCAACTTTACCCTCAATAAATACTCCAACTTTTCTCTCACACAATTTTCAATGCAACTTTAAGTTTGTCTTTTTCATATAAAGTAAGAGCAGTTTAGTAATAGTGTTATGTCTAATGATTAGTATTTCATTTCATTCCTTAATCTGTGTGCAATTGGCTAAAGCGATACTCATTTTGAAACAGATGGAGTAAATTATTAAAATTATAGATTTTACTCAAGACCAAAAAGAGAAGATATCGACACCTCAAATAACATAATAATCTAATCATAATAAAATCTATATATTAAAAATAACATAATCACAAAATGTCTGCATCACTAGGTTTTTTGGGTCCAAACTACGTCACTAGACTGAGTATATAGCTTATTGCAATATTTTTGAGCTTTAAACTAGACTGGGTCACCTAAATGGTCCTCCTTAGAAATTATGTGATCATTGATCAATTACTTTCGTATCATTTTGAGTTTTGACTAGCACGTTTTTCCATTATTGAAGAGAAGAAAGAAAAAAGTGTAGAAATATTTGATATGTTGAGATCGGATTAGATTTCACAGTTCCCCATTCTCAACCCTTTGTGTGAGTAAAATTTGTCACTAGGCCTTATGGAAAGGAAAAAAATCTCCAAAAGAGAAACTCCTAACTCATAGTGAAATTGTCGGTTGTGTAGGGTTGGGAATAGGTTAGATCGGTCTACAAGGGTCTACGGTTTGGCCTGTTTTGGCCTGGTCTGTTTAGTTAAATAAGTCAGACTTAGGCTTTCAGAAAAGCCTGTTAAGCCTAATAGCTCGGCCTATTAATACCTATTTATTAAAAAAATGTTTTTTTTATATTAAAATAATTGCATACATTAAAAATATAAACACATTTTTCTCTATCTATTAGTCCCTTAATAGACTTTGTTGTTATAAGCTTTTAAGTAGGCTTTAATCTGGCTTAATTATATAAATGGTCCCTTAAACAATTATGAAATTTCAATATGGTCCCCTTACTAATTTTTGCCCCATTCTGGTCCCATAAGTTACCTCTGTCAATCAAATAAATCCATTATGTTAAGTTCTTTGAGAAAAACGTTAATATTCATCCTCTTCATCATCAAACCCAGAAAAATTCATCTTCTTCATCACTAAATCCAGAAATATTCATCACCTTCATCATAAAAATCCAGAAGAAAAAA
>Ga0228711_1002545_pt1 | contig 28115 bp, 16 predicted proteins | sample MedpolnodulmetaG_2_FD_177996 | JGI IMG/M metagenome (GOLD analysis project Ga0228711, IMG submission 177996) | Root nodule microbial communities from Medicago polymorpha collected in Santa Monica, California, United States - brown nodules | ecosystem: Host-associated > Plants > Roots > Nodule... | reverse complement strand
TTAATGATAGAATTATAGTTGGGAGCCATTTAGAAATTCAGAAAAGAAAGAAATTCTATAAGAATATTTGAGTGATAGATAAATTTACGATAAAGACTCATTTGTAAAGTGATTAAAAAAATAGTAGCCAACGAAATTTATTATGGCTTTCAACAAAATTGAATGGCTTTCTATAATTTACGTTGACAAAAGATATAGAAATGTGCATTTATTAGATTAGATATATTATGTCAACATATGGGTTTCAATGGTTTTCTGCAGCATAAACATTGATCCAAAAAAATTTGTTTGCCTCCTTATAAAAATTCGTAAGCATCTAGTCAACTATTAATTATTGTTAATTTTATAACTGCAATGTGCATTTATTATTTTTTTCTGCAGTAAAAAATTGATTAAAAAAATTCTCTTGTCTGCATCAAAAAATTTGTAGTATAATAGTCAACTGTTATTTTTTTAAAAAAAAATTATAACTTTAAATTATAGGAAATCTGATTCTATTTTAATGTTAATTGGTAGGCATAGTCAGCCTTTTAATGTGATTTGTAGAACCAAAAAATTGTATGTGATTTGTAGTATGACATGTGGCATTTGTATGTATAGAGGGTGCCATGTGGATTATGACATTTTGAACATTTACTTTTGTATGTATAGAGGATGTGAAATTGTCATGTGAAACTGATGAGTAGGTATAAGCCTAAAAAAATTAACAATTTACATCTCATGTTCTGACCTTACATGAATGTGTAACTCACTCATTAAGACCATCAAATATGAATTTGGTTATATGAAATGGTTATATGAACCTCATGAGTATTTATAGGCCTAACAAAGTTAATTTGAATGTTTGTGATTTGCATTAGGTTAATCCACTAAGTTTAGAATCTTTTACCATTTTCATGAGAGCGGGATTTAGCCAAATATTTATATATTTGCATAATGTTGAAGTTCAAAATTTGATCTAAATATGACTCTTTCTTTTGGTTTTTTCTTTGATAATCTTTGTATGATATTTTTCTATAAAAGGCTATTCTTTGATTGAATATAATTGTACACACATCTGAGTTACACACATGCACATTGTGCACGCTGCTCTATTAAATAACAAAAGTCCAACTTAAAGAGACATTACTATAACTTTTCAATGCATATAGAAAGATAGGTAGATCTTAGAAGTGATTTCCACAAAAATTAGTTATAAGATTATTTTTTGTATCATTGTTAAGGTACATGTACTGTTTTAGTTATTTAGTATCTTTATTCTTTAAGCCATTTTGACTAAGATGCAGATTTATGTATATTTAACTCTTCAAATCTGTTAAATTGATAACATGTTTTTAGTTTATTTTCTTCATTCTTTTTTACATGTAGTTGTAGATGACCCAAGTTTGTTGATTCTTCCTATGTTTCGGAATTAAGTTATGTCTATCTTATATTGTTATCTTCCATTTTTTCTTTAAGTTAATTACAATTGGATGATTATGTTGTATGTTTTCCTCTTGGTATAAATGCTTCTGCTGAAAATGTTATTGAAGATGTTCAATTTCTTTCATGGAGTTGCTAAAGAGCAGTTTGAAAGAGGGTAATGAACTTTACTATTTTCTTATTGTTTTATTTTTCCTATGTGTCTAATCTCCAATGTTAACTAGACAATGATTGCATACTATTTGTATTTGCTTTATTTTGCTTACTTAAGATACTACTGGTGTTGTATGAAAAACGAGGGAAATAGTTAATGATAACAAAATTTTTATATACACATGGGTACAAAGGAAATCTTGAACAAGATTAGACTATTTAACTTAAGCCCACTTTTCTTATACTGTGTTTTTAGGTTGAGGTTTAGTTCTCCAATTTCTAATATTTCATTTGAGAAGCTTTGTTATCTCTTAAGATTTACCTAAGGTTGCATATTTGAAATATCGAAAAATGTAGTGTGGACTATTGAAGTATTTACAAGATTCACTGTTGAATATGATACGTAAGTAAATAATTTACCTTAAATAGGTTTTAATTGGACAAATCTATTCCGTAGTTTGTTGTTTGGTTCTTTCTTGGTGACCTATCTATTCAAATGATGAATTTGTTGCAACATTACTAACCAGTTTCGACAAAATACTATGTAGGAGTTGACCATTGAGGGAGATGTTACTATTGAAAAGGGAGCTGAGCTTGATGATGTTGCTATTGGAAAGGGAGCTGGACTTGATGATGTTGGTTCATCATCAGAAAGTGGCTCTCATGATGAGAAGGAATCTGAAGACATACACATGTCTCAATCTATTCAAAACTACTTTGCAGTTTTAGCTTAGAATTTGGTTATATATCTAAGTAATTTGCGGCCTGTATTGTATTGACAACCAATGTTAGACTGATGTTACTTGACTTGGCCTTTTTGGTTGATACTTTGGAACTTATTTATGTAGTTTTCGAAATTCATGCTTTATCTAGGTATTTTATTATCATGTTTAACTATTTTACAAGGATTGTGTGTATGAACTATTAACTACTCTATTTTATGGTTTATGAGTATTAATTTATTTCCGTGTTATTTCCAAACACAATATTAATACTTAGGTGTCTATTATTCACACCTAACATAAACAAGGAGTTTTAATATGTATTTGATTTAAAATCAAAGTTTTATATTTCATACAAACACGGGAGGCTACAGGTATCTGATTTTTAGTTCGAAATTTTATATTTTAGGTTAAATATATTTCTTTTATGTGGGAAGCTTTGTATTTCTCAAACACCTATAGACCAAATGTATTTCAATAATTTGTCTATTCATCGTATGTTTTATATGGATTATATGATATAAGTTTACTATTTGTTTTTGAGTTATAACTCATGTGGGGATTTGATGATTATTCAACAATATTGTGTAATGAAGGTAAAGTAGATTTAATTGTAGTCCTTCTGATTTGTAACATGATATTTATATTTAAATTATTTTCTATTTTTTCCTTATTTTCATGAAGACAATAACATTTGATTTGTCTAAGAATTGCATTATATGTTTTTAATTTGGTGGTACATTCAGAGTAATAATTTGTTACACGGGTGAAATTCTAGTAAAGAGAAAATACACCAACGATCATATGGTGAGTAGTACACACAAAAGACAAATTTTTTATTTCATTCCTTCCTCAAACAAATCCTGGCCATCATAATTTTTCCATTTCCTGATTTGGAGTACACAAAAACATACAACAATTTTAAAATGACCCTCTTTTCTTCATTTGTGGTGTATTGGTTTCTTTATATGCGACATTACAAATCACAACAATGACAATTCCAATTTCTTGTAACATTTTTTAGGGTTCATCTTCTCTTTATTCTCTACTATCAAAACGACATTGTCAAAATGTAAATGGTCTCCTTCTTTGTTTTTACGCTTTGTTTCACAATGAAATTTCTCATTGATCTGTTTTAACGAGAACTCTTCATTAACTTTATTTTTCTTATTAAAGTTATTAACTTTAACTATTTTTCTCATTGTTTATTATCTTTCATTGATTCACCATGAAATTTCTCTTCATTAACTAATGTTACTTGACTTGGCCTTTATGGTTGATACTTTGGAACTTATTTATGTAGTTTTCGAAATTCATGCTTTATCTAGATATTTTATTATCATGTTTAACTGTTTTACAAGGATTGTGTGTATGAACTATTAACTACTCTATTTTATGGTTCATGAGTATTAATTTATTTCCGTGTTATTTCCAAACACAATATTAATACTTAGGTGTCTATTATTCACACTTAACATAAACAAGGAGTAAAATTTGGAGTTTTAAAATAAAGGGGATAAAATCCAAATTAAGCCAAAATAGGAGGGGTAAAACTGAATTTAAGCCTTATATTTATGATAATGTTGAATACACCAATATTTGACAAAGAGATTTAGAACCATTTCTCTCCTTTTGATTTATACATTTTTTAATATCGACGAAATGATCAAATGACCCAATTATTATGGGACGAAAAAATTATCATTTTTCTTTCATGAAATATGTTAAACTTACACTATGATTACCATACATTTCACACAACAAAGTTACCAAATCTTTCATGTCGTTCTTGGTTTTAAGTGCAAACATGACTTTATTAGAAACAGTGGCGGAGCCACATTTAGCAATATGTGAGGCTTGTGCCCCCACTAATTTTTGAAGGTTCCTTCATGCATATGTATACACACTCTTTGCTTATATTATTTATTTATAACATTTACATAAAAAAAGGTTGGTTAGAGCCTATGAAACAAAAAATACTCGGTGCATCTCTCAACATCAATATCGTTTTATTTCTTTTAATAATTAATACTCTCTCCGATCATATTTATAAGCAAAACACTACTTTTTAGGTTCATTGAATACTTAATGTATTTGGTATATATTATAGACTAAATGCATTAGGTTATTAATGAACGTAAAAAATAAGTTTTTGTTTATAAATATGACCGGAAGGGGTATATAATATTAATGTAACGTAATATTATGAAAAACTTAAACGTTTTGAATCAAGAGGGGTTATCAATCTTTCTATTAAAATTACAAAAATACTGTTTTTTATTTGTCATTTTGATTTTTAAATGTGTCTTTAGTCAATTAATTTAATCCTTATATATATTTTTCATTAATACTATACCATTAGTAACAAAAACATTTGAAAATGTGTTCATAGTTTTGATAAAATTCAAATACTTCAGTGATAACACATCACACATTTAGAGACCAAAATGACTACTCCAAATCGGAACGGGTCTCTAAATTATTATTGTACATTGGTGTCTAAATTGTTTAAGATAACCCTCCTACAAAATTAAAATAAGGTTTCCAAATTATTTAAGATGACCTTACTATAAATTTATATATACGGTGTCCCCACTACTCAAAGTTACTGGCTACGCCACTGGTTAGAGATGTAATTTTTGATATATTCAGACAGGCGGGAGTATCAGTGAAGAATGAGGCGTCTGTGAACTTCCTGACTGATCTAGTAGATAGAAGATCGACACTTAGGTCTGCGAATGTTATGGTGTACGGATGGGTAGGAGAAAAACATGCATGTGTGGACTTGACCGGAATTTCACCACTTGTTGGATTATAGGCCAGACTTTTACGGTAGGACAGACAACCCTAAAAGATGCGTCAAACAAAGTGGTCAAACATGTGAAAGCGTGTACGGACAATCAACATGCTTTTATACCACTTTCGGTTTCCTAAACACTAAAGACCGTTGACTTTCTATATGAAGTTTAAAGAATCATGCATTAAGAATGTCTTCGTGCATTTTACATATGTGTAAGTAATTTTGATTCTAAAATAGATTTTTATCTCTAGTATACTTGGTTACTGGTATTTGATGTTGGATCTTTGTAATTGTGAGTGACCGGCGTGTGATTTTAGTCATGTGTTTTGACATTGATTCATGACGACCTGTAACAGTAGTTTGACTTGCGCGGGCCATCTGTGAGAAGTGGTGGCTAACTAGGTTCCCTTCTTTTCCATTCCCATTACCAATTCTATTCAATTCAACAATTAACATAAAATAATTATCAACTAGATTCAACCGAGTCTTTTCTCTGTTACTTACTCTAAATAAATAAAACTCCTCCACCTTTATCAACCCAATTTCAACATAAACAAAAACAAATAAAATTCTTCTCCTTACTTCACATACACTTCCAATCCTCTCTCAATAATTTAAGATCAAGACAATTCTCTACTTAGTTCTTGATCTATATTTATCATCTTAATTTGAAATCAAGAAAGAATAAACGTTAGAGTTATAGTTTACTATATAATATAAACGGGTCCGGAGTTATTCCGGTTCGGGTCCACCACCATTGCTTAGGGTTCTTCTTCATTTTCTTCGATGGGTTCGAAACCGTGGCTATATCCTGCTCCAACGTATAAGCCTATAGAAAGTTTTTGGGATACTGATGAAGACGCTCCTGGTCCTCGCTGTGGTCATACTCTCACCGCCGTCGCCGCCACTAAGTCGCATGGTCCGCGGTTGATTCTCTTCGGTGGCGCCACTGCCATTGAAGGAGGATCTACTTCAGCTCCTGGCATTCGTAATAATCTTCTATTTTTCTTTCATTTTTGATTTACGTTGTTGAATTTTGCTTGAAATTTGTTTCTCTGTTTGATTTTGTTTTTTAGGATTAGCTGGAGTTACGAATTCAGTTCATGCTTATGATGTTGATTCTAAAAAATGGACTAGGTTCGTTCATTCATTTTAAAATTCAGCTTCATTTTTTGTTGTTGGTTGAATTGAATTGAATTGCTACTCAAGTAACTCTGTTTGTTTTATGTTATGATGTTTAGGATTAAACCGGCTGGAGACCCTCCCTCTCCTCGAGCTGCGCATGCCGCAGCCACCGTTGGCACAATGGTTGTTTTTCAGGTGATTATGTGATTAAATTTTGATGATACTTTCTCTTTTACTTGGTTGGTTTGTTTTGATAGGGTGTTATGACTTAACATATCTGTTTGTTTGGTGCTTGATTGGTTCTGCTTGGCTAGGGTGGGATAGGTCCGGCCGGGCATTCTACTGATGATCTCTATGTGCTCGACTTGACCAATGATAAATACAAATGGCACAGGTGAGTTACTGAGTTCGATCTTTCCCTTTTCATACTTCTAGAATTTTGACAAAACTGTAGCATTTGTCAATATTTCAATTGATTTAATTGTAGAGTCGTTGTACAAGGGCAAGGACCAGGACCTCGATATGGCCATGTAATGGACTTGGTTGCTCAGAGGTATCTTGTTACCGTCAGCGGAAATGATGGTGAGTGAAATTTTGAACTAGTTGTCTTTTTCCACATTTTATTAATGAAACTGCGTTGGACGATTAAATAGATGTTTGCTTATCATTCAAGACATCACAAACGTATGATTAACTACATGCAATCAATTTTTACTTTTACATTTATTGTCTTGGAACTGTGCAATTGGATCGGAACGGTTATACAAACATGCTACAAGTTGTTGTAAAGACTAGATGTATGGCCGACTTTTTGGACGAAACAATAGTCAACACAGCCCACTACACAAGGATGCAGTCAGGTGGGGTCTGGGGAGAGTAGATGTATGCATCCTTACCCCCGACAAGCGGATAGGCTGTTTCAGGATTTGAATCCGTGACCTCCAGGTCACAAGGCAACAACCTCACCGTTGCAGCTAGGCTCACTTTCATAGAAATTTAATTAATGAGTAGGCAAAATGGTTAAGTAAAACATGAATGATAACCTTGACTTATGAATGCCTTAAATACAATTGCCTTTCGGGTCCAGGTTTTCCATACTAGATTGAAAGTTGGGGGAAAACTATTAAATAGTCACAAGTCACAACACAATCCTTTAACAATTCGGTGGTTATAGTTTGACTTTTTTTTACTCCAGTGCTATTACGTAGTACCGGCATTTCATTTTGATTCAATTTTTTATTATATTTTTATAAAAAATAAACACTATTAAATTATCAGTGGAATTTCTCCAAGTTGTTTTCCTTGTACAGTCTTATGCTACATATTTCCGTGATCTGCGTGGTTGTAGAGTGCATGTCTTAGTACACTATTGTGAAGAAATATTATGTTGTCTGGTGATATATTACAAATAGTTTTTTTTAACCATTTGGTAGGGAAACGAGTTGTGTCTGATGCTTGGACTTTGGATACGGCTCAAAAACCCTATGCGTGGCAGAAGCTGAACCCAGAAGGTGATAGGCCTTCTGCTAGAATGTAAGTCTGTCGAGCCTTTTTGCAAGCAAATCCTTACCTGTCTTCACTTTTTAAGTATACAAGTATATTGCCATTTTACATTATTCTACCTCAATTTATAGGTATGCAACTGCTAGTGCCCGCTCAGATGGAATGTTTTTACTTTGTGGTGGAAGAGACTCTTCTGGAACTGTATGTCTTGTACTTGCTGTGTTAATTAGATAATCATATTATGTTGCTCTTAGAAAACATGATCATGGATTATAACACCTAATTAAATTGTAGTGTGTTGAGTAATAATTAATTTTGTTGAAGCAGAAAAGAATACTTTGTGATTTCATATTGTTATGAATCTTGCATCTGAGGCCTATTTGGTGAAATATAATATCACTTATTGTATTGTCCTCTGCAGCCACAAGCAGACGCCTATGGACTGCTCATGCATAGGAATGGCACGTGGGAATGGACTCTTGCTCCCGGAGTTTCCCCTTCACCTAGGTATCAACATGCATCGGTAAGTGGGATATTTCAACAGTAAATTTCTTATATGATTTCTCTCATCACTAAGATTCTGGATCTCTGTTAGTTATTATTACTTAAAATTGTGACATGATTTGATTCTTTATTTTTGACTATTCATTCGTTCATTCATTCATTCATGATATAGATGTCAAGATTAAACTCCTTTCACTTTTGTAATAAAATCACAGATGCCAATTGTAAGAATTCATTTTATTTCTATCTAATGGTTAAAAACACCAAGTTTTCACTGTGTGGTCTCACTTATATTAAGATAACTACCCACTTAAAGCTACCTTTCGTACACACACCTTGGTTGGCAAACTTTCGAGTTAACTTGTTTATGCTGTGTTTGGTGTGGCGTTGGAAAGTGAGAAGTTGGAAAGTGAGAAATCGCGGCAGGAAACCGCGTTGACGTGGAAGCCATGTTTTCTGGCTTCTTTCTTTTCACGTCTAGTTCTCTTTGAGACATACGTTTAGCACATATGCCGTCAAACCAAACAGGCTATTACTCGTTAGGGTTTTCATTTCTAGGTATGGAAATCAAGTTGAATTGCATACAGACTCGTTATTGAGTAAACTCTACTTAACTATTGTGGACTCGTTCAGACTCGATCAAAATTGAGAGTTTATGCTCGAGTGAGCAAGTTCAATAAAAAGAAAAAAATCAGACCTAAAAATATGCTAAACAACAGCTTTTCAACTTTCACCTGGAATTTTCTCATTTTGGTTACCTCTCGATGCTTCCTTGTCATCATTCCCACCTTTGTTGTCCAGATCGTGATCTAAATTGTCCAATTGAATGCAAAATAACATTTTAAATCGGCGAGATCGCGGGATTTATTGCAATCCCAAAAATGCCATTTCTAGGTCAGGTTGTGTAACATAATACCTCTAAATACAGCCCGACTGCTGCGGCGAAGCATCAGCATCCCCATGTTCCTCCTCTAATTGCCATCCGTAGTGCAGTCAAGTTGGTATGGTTCTAGCTATATCGTGCGGCTGCAGCATAACTACATCACCATCACACTGTCTCCATTTTTGTCTCTCTTGTTTTAACCATCAGTCTCAATCTTATCATGCTGTCAGCGAGCCCTATCTCTGAAACTTAAAAGGGCCCGTTTTTAGTTTTTTCTGTTTATTTTTTTATCCTTTTACTATTTTGTTCAAAATTGGTTTGGGCCGAGTGCTAGCTATCCATGAAGGCCTAATAATAGATTAAGTAAAGAATGATGGATTTTTTTGGTAGTGTTATATATTTTTTTTTTTGGTAGTGTAAAGAATGATGGATTAATTTTAAATTTTCCTTAGCCATAATAAATAAATTAAAATAATTTTTTATAAAATTAATTGATTTAAAATAAAATATTAATTTTCTAGTTTCTTTATATCAACTATTTTTAAGCGACGAAAATGTGAATTTAACATATACTAGTATAATTTTATATATATTATATCTACAGATTGATTTGCAAAGGACGTTACAAATGATTAGGCACATGCTTAATTAATATTAATCGATGATTCATAATCCTAATGAAGGAAGCAAATCATGAATTACTAGTGGTATAGAAACTATTCTGTGGAGATCATCTTTGATCCTCTTTTATTAAAAAAAATTGGGGAAGAGGGAAATTATCATTAATTAAAGTGGCAATAAAGACCATTTTACAACTTTCCACCCAAGGGATTTGAATTCTGTCCCATGAGGTTACAAGGCCTTGCTCTTATCACTGTCTTCCACACTATTTTAAGCTAAAATCCTGATATTATAAGATGTATTCTAGCTATTCTAACACTTTTGAAGATTGTTTTTTTGATTGAATATGGCATTCATTCTATCAGGTTTTTGTTGGTGCACGATTACATGTTACAGGAGGTGTTCTTAGGGGTGGGCGAGCTGTCGAAGGTGAACCGTCCATTGCAGGTAACTTGTATTTATAGTCCATTACAATTTTTTTATTGTACGTGTTTCTTGCCATGCTGTCTTATTTATTTCATCTACTGGTGTGTGACTATTATTTATTTATATTTATGTATAAATATTATTTTCTTGTTTTGACAGTATTGGACACTGCTGCTGGGGTTTGGTTGGATAGAAATGGCATTGTGTCTTCGTCACGCTCAAACAAAGGTCATGATTATGATCCTTCTTTGGAGCTTATGCGTCGTTGTCGCCATGCAGCAGCAGCTGTTGGTGTTCAAGTCTATATCTATGGTGGTCTTAGAGGAGGTATGTACTTGCATTATGAGCAATGAACGATAGAAATAAGGGTTCACTTTCACATGAAAAACCAAATGCAGCTTATTACAAAAGCAATTAACTGATATAAAGAATAAAATGACTCTTTTTATGCATTACACGAGATAAATGCCGCCAGTCAGTCATATTGATGTACTGATTTTACCTTTTTATGAAATTCAACGGCATTGATTGGTTTGTTGGCAGCTGCATGCGGCTCTTGTTCTGTGTACTACCCTCCTGGCAAGCATTAAGCAGAATCCACATTTTACTTTTCAAATTATGTCCTCTGTGTTTTTAAATTGAAGCAGTTCATTTTCTTAACCATGCACACACACACACACACACCCCAGCACACGCACGCACGCACACGGACACACGCGTCGTTTGAGTTGGCAGACCAATTGTGATTTCCCATGAAGAGCGTTTACTCTCATGAAAAGGAAGACAATTCCTACATGTTCACTTTTTCATGAAAATTGGGATTGGGGAAATATGTACGGTAGCTTGGTTATCACAAATTAATTTCATGCGCTCCATATCTGCCAGCTGAAGCAATTGTTTTAGCCACATAATTCCCATGTTGTTTCCATTGCATGATACTCTCTCTGCCTTTCCATTAGATCCAGCAACAATGATTTGCTTCTTGCTTCTCCATGAGATTAAGTTTCCTGCAATGAAGATAAAATATCTTACGGTGATCATGCCAAGCAATTTCAGCACTGTGTTTGTTCTGATAAAATAACCCTCAGCTTTTAGAAACTAGCTTACCAAAGTTAGAACAAAAACAATGTCAATTTTGGTTATTGTAAGATCGTTGAGTTTGTAGCAAGACATATGTATCTTCCAGGACCTTTTTAGTGGCTCCTCAAACCTAGTAGTAGTTTGACATTTAGATCCATTGGAGTGTAGTGTCAATGGGTTGAAAGCCCAACATGCTTGTTTGCTGGAATGACCATGATATGGAAGATGAGTAAAACAGGTGGGTGATGTGTGTTGAGGAGATGGGTGATAGAGAATGTATTTGGGTGACGGGAAGAGTGGCAAAAAAAGTTGCGGGTAGTGGAGAACTATTGATACGATGTACTTAGAAGAATGTGTTTTATTCTATCAGTTGGCTAGCAGGAACTAGAATTCCTATTTAAGGAATTTATAAGTTTTTAAGTTCTCTAATTTTACTTCGGACTGTGTGTCTTGATAAATTTATATCTTTGTTCGTCTTAAATTGTTTCTCAGATATTTCTAATCGGTTTTCTTTGTTCACCAATTATAATGAAGCCGTGTTATCCTGTGCAGATCTACTACTGGGTGATTTCTTAGTAGCTGAAAATTCGCCATTGCAGCCTGTCATCAATGAGAGAGGTTCACCTCTTACAAGTCCCAAACACAATCAGTCTAACTTCAACTATAATGCAAAAACACCAAGTATGGATGGTGGATTAGAAATCCCGTCATCTGGTGGCTCAGGGTATGTCATTTGTTGCTTCTTTCGTTAGAAGCTCAACACTTCTAGCTTGTCATTCTTGTGCATGGGCTATTTCAATTTTATGACAGCTTGATATGTGTTGATTTTACCAGCTTGGACAAAGTTTCCCTGGAGAAACTGAGGGAGGCATCAGCTGCTGAAGCCGAGGCCGCCAGTGCTGTCTGGCAATCTGTGCAAGCTATATCAAGTAGTCCTGCTGATGAAACATTTGTGTCAGATGACAACTCACATGCTGCCGACACAGTTTCAGATGGAAGTGACACAGAGGGAGATGTTCGCCTTCACCCTAGAGCTGTATGTACTTGGAATCCTTGCCTATAACTGATGAAGTTTCTCTCAAGGACGCAAATTAATAATGTTTTTATTACAGGTTGTAGTTGCTAAAGAGGCTGTAGGTAACCTAGGTGGATTGGTGAGACAATTGTCCCTGGATCAATTTGAAAATGAAAGCAGACGCATGCTTCCCGTAAATAATGATTCGCCATATCCTACAAAGAAGTTCACCAGGCAGAAATCTCCTCAGGGTTTACATAAAAAGGCAAGCATTATCAGATGCACATTCTTCTTCCCTTATATTGTTGGAGCTTAACACGTGTGCCCATTTAATTATCATATTGGTACAATAGATAATCACTTGTTGTCATTCTCTTCTTGCCAGATAATTTCAAATTTGCTCAGGCCTCGCAACTGGAAAGCACCTGCAAATAGGCGCTTCTTCTTGGATTCTTATGAAGTGGGTGAGCTTTGCTATGCTGCCGAGCAAATATTTATGCATGAACCAACTGTTCTGCAGCTGAAAGCCCCTGTCAAAGTATTTGGTGATCTTCATGGGCAGTTTGGTGATTTGATGCGGCTTTTTGATGAATATGGATTTCCTTCAACCGCAGGAGACATCACGTAAGCTTGTTATATGCATACATGGGTATATTAACATTCCTTGTGCCAAAATAGCTTATGCTAATATTATCAATCAACTCTTCTCTATTTCTCTCACACTATGTAATCCTGGATTTTTATTCCTTTGCGCCAATTAGAATATAGTTCCAACATGCTAGTCTTAGACTAGCATATTGTAAAATGTCAACCATCCAACTTTTTTTCAATTTACAACTCCTTGGCAAGCAGATCACCAGATTCTTTTAAGAGTATTTTTAGGAAAATCTTATAGATACATCACAAAGATTTTATGTTAGATACACTTGAGACCCTGTGGATGTTATTGTTGACTTAAGGTTTCATCCTTTAAAACACAGTTAAGCACTATTTGATTGACTCTAAAAATATTTCTTTCCTTTGATCTGTGGATTTCAATATGCACTTCTTCTGAATGGTTTGTTGCGTTTGAACTCTTCAACATGTCTAAAATTGTTTCTATCCAAAACCATGTCTAGAAATGTTTGCTCGCAATTTGTTGTGAATTGAAGTAAAACATGCAGGGGGGATGTTGTAGGTTAACTTAATATGTGCAATGTGTTTCTTAACACGATTTTTTAATTCAGCACTAGCGGTGCATTTGGCTAAACAACTTAATTAAGTGATGATTGAATAAGCACTTATGTATAAGCTTTTTCTATAATCAAAGAGGAAACATGGTTAAATTGTTTTCTTATAAAATATAAGCTATTCTGAAGAGCTTATTGAAATAAGATGTAAACATCTCATAGACATCTCACATCCTTCTATTTTCAAAAGCTACAATCTAACAAGTGCATATGTCAAAAGATAAGTTCAAATAAGTCATTTATAAGCCAATCCAAATGCAGCCTTGGTATGTTTCAGTTTGTTTTATGTAAATAACACAGTTCTTCTATTACTATTTAATGTTGTGAGAATTTGTTGAATGCGGCATTCTCCTCCTGTTCTACATGATCATTTTGTAATTAGCTAAATAATTGATGTTTCAGGTATATTGACTACCTGTTTTTAGGAGATTATGTTGATCGAGGACAGCACAGCTTGGAAACCATTACCTTGCTACTTGCTCTTAAGGCAAGCTAGCTACTTTTAACTATAAAAAGTTGTCAGCTATTACGGTATTTGGTCTTCATTTTCATTATAATTGACTTTAGCTGTTGTTCTTCTGATTGTGCAGATTGAATATCCTGACAATGTTCACTTGATACGTGGAAACCACGAAGCTGCCGACATAAATGCATTATTTGGTTTTCGTATAGAGTGCATTGAGCGAATGGTATAGACAGAAACATATTTGTTTTGATTCAGTTTTTAGGTTCAATTCTGCAACTGACTAGATGCTTGCAGGGTGAAAATGATGGAATATGGGCGTGGACAAGATTCAACCAACTTTTTAACCATCTTCCACTCGCTGCTCTTATTGAAAAGAAAATTATCTGTATGCATGGTGGCATTGGAAGATCTATCCATTCAGTAGAACAGATAGAGAAGATTGAAAGGCCCATAACAATGGATGCAGGATCTATTATTTTAATGGACCTCTTATGGTATCCTCCTATTTTTTTTCATTCTTTCTTTTCATGTTGGTGTTATGTGTGCATTCTTTTTGTCTTATAGCATCTATACACTTGAAGGTCTGATCCCACAGAAAATGATAGCGTGGAGGGTTTGAGACCAAATGCTAGAGGCCCAGGGCTAGTCACTTTCGGGGTAAGTACGCTGTCATTCATTGGAAAAATGAGCCTTTCATGCAATTAGACAAGTTCTCTCAAATGATTTAATTTAGGTTCTTAGTTACTTGAAAATGTCCACTCATCCTTGTCATCCTCCCCTTCATGCCCATCAACGGTTTTCTGTAGTGATATAAATTAATGTTCTTGAGAACCAAAAATGAATTAGGGCATAGAAGTTACTTGAAAGTTTTTGGTGGCCTCCACAAGATCAAAAAGGATTAGGGCATAGAAGTTCAACAGTACAATTATCACACAATTTTACGTGTAAAATATCAATAGTTGTTTCTGAATACAATTCAAAGTTCATATCTTGTCTTCACAACATTTGTAGAATTGAATATTACTCAATAGCCACACATGCCTTATAGCTTTTGCTATTAAAATGCAAAATTAACCTATTAACTTCCTTATTTTATGCAGCCTGATCGTGTTACGGAATTCTGTAAGAAAAATAAATTACAGCTCATCATAAGGGCCCATGAGTGTGTCATGGATGGTTTTGAGCGATTTGCCCAAGGACAATTAATCACACTTTTTTCTGCAACTAACTACTGTGGTAAGCATGATTTCTCATCTTCATTCTCTTTCATATGTAAGGAGGGGTTGGGTAGCTCATTGAGCTATGGGAAAAGGAGTTGGAGGTCCTACGTTCAAACCTGAGCGAATGAGTAAAAATATTAATCTAACAAACTAACTACTCACATTTGCCATTCAAAAAAATAAATAAATTTCTCTTTCATATGTGGTAGCATTTCAATCTTATTTTGGGTGTGTTATTTAGGAACTGCAAACAATGCGGGAGCTATACTGGTGGTAGGCAGGGGTTTGGTTGTGGTTCCAAAATTAATTCATCCCATACCCCCTCCCCTTCAGTCACCAGAGTCATCTCCTGAGCGTGTCATGGACGAGACATGGATGCAGGTAAGCTTGATTCTCTGTACCATGTTTAACAATAACCGAAAAAATGCATTTACTGAGTAGCAAAATGTATATGAACTTGTATTTTGCTGTTCTTATTATAGGAGCTTAATATTCAGAGGCCACCAACTCCTACTCGAGGTCGACCACAGCCTGACCTTGACCGTGGCTCCCTAGCGTATATATGACATGATGAAATGCAACCCTTGTGGATTTGTAATCAGGCCCCCACCAAATGTTGTTCAAATACCTGCAAATTGTTGCAGAATGCATATTTTGTACTGTATTCTTTTTCTAGTGGCAGATGATCAAATTCTCAGTTAGTTTGCAAGTAGCCCCAGTGTGGATTTTTGTAATTTACATTTAGCCTATTAACAAATGGGTGAGTATTGTTGATATTGGGTTTATAAGGGAATGGGACGTGGACATAATAGAAGAGATGTTGGCATCTTGTACCCCTCAATATAGGGATAACTTTTAGTGAGGGAATACAGTATGTACATTGTATTATAAAAGAAATATATAATTTTTTCCATTTTATGTTTTTGTAACATCTGGATCATTTCATGATATGATGAGATGAGAGTAGCAATTTCCTAGGTTTCAAATGTATTATTCCGGTTTCGTGAAAATTAAAATTAAAAATAAAACCCAACACAAAATATAAGTATTGCTTTCAAATGATTGACCACTTGATCTTGGGTATAAGTATTGAATAATGAGAGGAGGGTGAAGAATATAGATGAAACTTGAGGTATGAAAGTAGAGGCGGAAGAAGTTGAAGCAGAGTGGGTAAGGAAATTGGGATTCACCAAAGATTAAATTTTTTAAGGTGTAGATGTGACCATTTTGGTCAAGGCATTTATGACCATAATAAGTTGGTGATGCGCCCAAGTAGACACATTCTTAGGACCAGAACTATAATTTGTGGTTATTGTAAGGCGAAGTAAATAAAACCAGTGAGGTCAGGAATGGGGAGCTTGTTAATAAGGTGTACAGCTTATTGCAAATCAGAGCATCATTGTGTGAGAATCAGTATGTCTTTGATACAGTAAAGACCATCTTAGCCAATAGTGTCTTCATGAAAGATCTACTTAGACACCTGAGATTTAAGAAAGTAGACATGTGACTGAAATTCAAAGAATATACCATTCCCTTTGGCAAATTTTGACACCAGAGACTAAATTCTTTATAATGTTTGAAACACATTGTAATAATCAATGGATACTATATGTAGACCTTGTCCGTTTATCAAGAAAACTTGGTTGGGTCCAAATTATGTTAGATTTTGCTGATATGCAGTAACATGATGTGATGCTCCGGAGTCAATATACCAGTCCAATGTGTCAAAGGATTAAGGTGCAAGGAACTCGTGTGTTCTTTGCCGTTGAGTTTATATATTTGCGCTTGGATGTTAAGGCTGCAAGTTAGCATGTTTAGATTTGCGATGGAGAAGGTTGTGAGAATTCTTCATAAAAATGATGCACAACATTTGAAGGCATTATGACATACTTCATGCACAATTAATAAAGTGACTGTTATAATGGGAGTCAATAACTTCTTCTAGTTAAGCATGATGTTTTTTGAGAATGTCTTCCCTCTAAACTTACTTTTCTTTAGGGAAGAATATATATATTTTTTTTGTTGACACAAACATGCTTGAGAAGATAAATCCATGACAACTTAAGTCCTTGTGGGTACACAAATATAAAAAGACGATTTCACAACATAAACTTTCTCTATAAGACTGCTTATTTTAGATCATTCAATAAAAGATTAGTTATATATATATATATATTATAAAATCACTCTTAAAGGTTTTAACTTGTTTATTTAAACATTTAAAAACATTTTGAATCTAAAAGCAACCAAAGTTTAATTATAATAAAAACCTAGTCTAAATTATATACACGATAATTAATGTGATTATAAGTGATCTAGACCACCAAGAAAGAGATTTCCATGATATTTTAAAAAATATAAATCAAATATTATTAAAAATTAAATTAAATCTTTTATACGATGTAACTTTCTTATCAGTATGATATTGAATGATTTAAAATGTTCAAGAGAGATGGAAGGAAAGAAATAATTGCATTTTTCTTCTCAAAGAAAATTTTAAAATGAGATATTTTTTCGCATTTTGGTTTTATTTTTTCCTAACGAGTATCATACGTGGTGCCTAAGTCTCTGTTATGTGTGGATATTGGCTAATTTTTGTTGAACTTTTCGACAAGCCTTGTGTGAGGGTTTTAATACATCTCATTTTGATCTTTTCAACAAAAAAAATAAATAAATTATAAACAAACTCACAATATCTCATTTTTTTTAAAAAGAAAATACTATTGAATACATTGTTATTTCTTTAAAATGTATTTGGACATTGTTTTTATTACAAACCTCTGCTCTTGATACTTGTCGAGCCGTGCCTCATTCTTAAACCCTAAAAAGCCAGGAAGCGAATAAGGTTTAGCAGCTTCAATGGAGGAAGCAAGAGTTTCAAAGAACTTCCCAGTTAAACCTAAACTCAAAACCAAACCAAGAACACAATCCCAAACCTCTGAATCCAAATACTGGTCCTCTTTCAAAACCCAACAAATCCCTAAACAATACTCCTTCCCTTCCATCACCTTCTCCCCAAATCCACCCTATTCCTTCGCCGCCGCTAATTCAGCCTCCGTCTCCATCTTTAGCTCTCAAACTCTTTCCCAAACCGCCACCATCTCCTCCTTCTCCGACACTGTTTCCTCCGTCTCTTTCCGTAACGATGCTCGTCTTGTTGCCGCCTCCGACCTCTCCGGGTTGATTCAAATCTTCGATGTCAAAACACGTACCCGTCTCCGTCGTCTTAGATCAAACAATCGTCCTGTTAGGTTTGTTCATTATCCGCTTCATGATAAGTTGCATTTAGTTTCTGGTGGTGATGATGGTGTTGTTAGGTATTGGGATGTTGCTGAGGAAACTCCGGTAATGGAGTTTCGTGGCCATAAGGATTATGTTAGGTGTGGTGATTCGTCGCCGGTTAGTTCTGATAGTTTTGTTACTGGCTCTTATGATCATTTTGTTAAGGTTTGGGATGTTAGGGTTAGAGGTGAGACGAATTCGGTCATGGATTTTAATCATGGTTGTCCTGTGGAGGATGTTGTTTATTTGCCTGGTGGTGGGATGATTGCGACGGCTGGTGGGAATGCAGTGAAGATTTGGGATTTGATTGGTGGTGGGAGGCTTGTGTATTCCATGGAGAGTCATAATAAGACTGTGACGAAGATTTGTGTTGGGAGGATTGGGAAGGATTCAGGGGATGAGTCGGATCAATATAGGATTATGAGTGTTGGTTTGGATGGTTATTTTAAGGTGTTTGATTATGGGAATATGAAGGTTACATATTCGATGAGGTATCCTGCGCCACTTTTGTCTGTTGGGTATTCGCCGGATTGTTCTACTAGGGTGATTGGAACTTCGAATGGGATAATTTATGCTGCGAAGAGGAAGGTGAAGGTAGATGAGAAGGATGTTGCGGTGAGTGAGGCTAGTTCGTTTTGGAGAATTAGGCCGGTGGAGGATACTGAGAAGAAGGTTTTGAAAACTACTAACTTTAGATATTTTCAAAGAGGGCAAGGTGAGAAACCATCTGAGGGTGATTATTTGGTTATGAAGCCAAAGAAGGTGAAGTTGACTGCACATGATAAGCTTTTGAATAAGTTTAGGCATGGGGAGGCTCTTGTGTGCGTGTTGGAAGGTAAGAATCCGGGGCATGTGGTTGCTGTGATGGAGGAGTTGGTGTCTAGGAAGAAATTGTTGAGGTGTGTTTCTGATTTGGATTTGGAGAAGCTGGAACTACTTTTGGCTTTCTTGCATAAGTATTGTACTGTGCCCAAGTATTCTAGTTTGTTAATGGGATTGGCTAATAAGGTTATTGAAATGAGGGCTGATGATATTAGGAATTCTGAAGTTCTCAAGAAGCATATAAGAAATCTCAAGAGCACTGTCGAGGCAGAGATACGGATTCAACAGTCGTTGCAAGAGATACAAGGCATAATCTCTCCTTTGTTGAGAATTGCTGGAAGAAGATGAAGTTTTGGCCTTCTGTCCTCATATGTGAGGTGTTTTTGTTCACTTATTGTGTTATTTTATAGTGTTGTCTGTGTTTGTGGTTTAAGGAAATTTCAGTTTTAGAATTTTTGTGTGCCTTGTAAAGCACCCGGAAATGTTATGGCTAATTTTTGAGTTGTTCTCTACTGGCTCAGTTACTCTTTCATCTATTGTCTCATATGTTATCTCCATATAGTTTTGTTGTGTACGTTATCCATCTGAAACTGCATATGTTTTAAGTTTGATTTTTGATTTTTGAATTGCACATGTCTCACATGACAAGTCTTTTTTACACTTGCGTCCATTTTGGGCTCTTGGGATATTTATCAGATTGCAGACAACCATAGATGATTCAACATTTCCATGATATATATATTTCACGGGACTTGATCCATTTTGTTGAAATATTTGAAACGCTTGGATATGGCTGTGATTGTTAAACTCTCAAATTAACTCTTGAACTCTTACAAGTTTACGATCTTAGGTCTCAAAAACGAGTTAACTCACGTAAATTCTCTTTCCGGAGACAGACTCTGGTCTATTCCTTTATGGAGTTTTAAAATACTGAGAAGTTTCATCAAGTGTAACTGTTTCTTTATTGCTTCCAGAAACCTGCAGTGTCAAGGGGAAATAGAAAACCAGTAATGGCAATAATTGTTTTGAATAGGCGAGCCTTGGAACTGCTTTGAATATCATTGCAGGGGAAGTTTCTGTCCCTCTATTTCTAAGGATGCTTTTAGACTAGCTTAAGTGGCATATATGTATCCATTTGGATTGTTGTTGGTCTGTTGGTGGCAAGACTCAGAAGGTGTTGCACCCTAATTGTAGGCAATTTGGGTTGATAACAATTCCTTGCTTCTGCTTTATGTTGTATCTTTGACTCAATCTCGAGTATTCCTTATACATTGACTTGGTTTTAATGAAAACTTTAGCTGTTAAAAAAAAAAAAGTAGTGGCAAGAACTGTTGCTGCAGGCCTTTTATTAGTATTCACTTCAGAATACCTTCATGGAAAACAAAGTTATTTTCATTGAATTTGACACTCTTCTAGTTGAACCTAGGGCTGTTTTCTGTACATATGACAGTAGCAGTTCTGTTGCACATGAATTGTAGTGTGAATTTGTTATTCATATGTAGGTGCTCTGCCCTGTTGGCAAATTCACAAACTTTTGGTGGGGTGCACAGAATTTACAGAAATAAAAGGATCAAAGTTACTGTATAATTGTGTCACTGTAACCCGAGTGCTGCATTATTGCTACATGCTTTATCTTTTATGCCCCATGATCATAGAAATTTGCCTTCATACTTAAGGATATACTTTAGGTTATTTTACGCATTAATTGATTTCTCAAAACAATGCAATTGCAAATATAAATGATTGCCTTCCATCAGCTCTAATACTATCACCAAGATAATGCTATCTGTGCTTCAGTTCTGAAGCGATATTTGTAAATATACGCATTTCATATAAATTGTCAGACTGTTTCCAAAAATGTATAACTTTCTGATTGTTCAAAGCTTTTTGGCTTGCTTGAACTTGTCAATAGGATCATATTTGTTGCCTTCTTTTAGAAGTAATGATTCTCATACATAAGCCATAACATATATGATATACCACTTAATGCCAAAAACAGAGTTGGAGGATTTCCATTTGTTGGATGCTGAGGAACATATTCATCTGGGATCCTACTGCAAGTACAGAACAATCTATGTCACGAGGATAGCTAAAAAAATTGCTGCAATCATTTGAAAAAAAAATGTTTAATACTAAACCTTAGTGCTTCAGCTCCCAGAATTTGTTTTCGTGGTATCCATCCATCAATGTTCATCAAATCTAACCAGTGTCCACTGATAGATAAATGTTTCACAATATCTTGTCTAATCAAACTTCTATGATGAACCAGAGAATAGTCCCCTATCATAAGGATATCCTTTTGCAGGGACTGTTGCTCTTTGTTTTGATGTTCTGTTGTAATATGGTGGGTTAATCTTGATTGAACATGGATTGTTGTGATATGGTGGGTTAATCTTGATTGAACATTCCCTGCTAGTGTAGTGGTTGTAATTTTTGGCTCGTATCCGGGTACAACGTGTGCTTGTGTTCAAGTAGTTTCAATATATTTCTCCGTTTCAAAACTAAAGTATTTTATCAGTTGAGACTTCAGAATCTGCACTTGAACTGATATGCGAGCTTTAATTTGATCGATCCTTATCAAACCTCAATACATTTGCATGGACATGATGTAATAATTGGATCACTAAATTTTACTTTAGTCATTTGGTTAAAATACTAATATATGTTATGCTTATTTTCCAATTTATTTTTAATGTGAACCAGAAGGAAAGTGAATGTTGTAAAGAAATAAGAACTCAAAAGTTTAGTGTGGCGAGCACATTAAAAATATAGTTGGTTTTTGCAGCTCAGATTCCTTGACAAGTGAAGGGAACTTTATTTTCCCTGTTAAGTTGTGAGTCTTAAGTAAAGATGATATGAGGATAAGAAAGATTTTAAAAGTGGGTAGAAAGGAGAGGATGGTCTTCCAATATCTTCTCTCCATGATCAAGTCATTGTCTTTAAAAGATCAAAACTTCTTCCATTCATCATAATTTAAACTTCATTACTTGTTTAACTTCCCTTACCTATCTGACATTATCTCAGCCTCACATAATCCATATTTTCTTTGCCATTTTCTTAGCCATAGTTTCCTCTAAAAGCTCATATTTATCTTTCAAAGGATATGAAACAAATTAAACACAAATGTGCCTATCTCTCCTTCATTTATTATGGGTTCTCTTGTACATGTTCAAGCTCTTTTGCCAACTTCACAGTTACCCACTACTATTACTAGAACCAAACAACAAACAGATCAAAATAGTCTTTCTCAATCTCAGCTTAACAATGAAAACTCCTCCTCATTGAACAATGACATGATGAGTTTTGATCATGAAAAAAGCAACATAAGGATCAACTAATCGTGATGATAATTATTTGAGAACAATATAATTTCATTAATTCAATTTGAAATTATTACATAATGGTTGTCAAATAAACTCATAAACCTCCTTTTACAACCATTAACAAAGTCATTGGCTTGAGGGCAGGAATACTGGTAGAAGTTCTTCCTGAATCCTGAGGCTGCCTCCTTGACAAGCCGCAACGAAACTTGAAGGTACCATGCAAGGTACTAATGAAAATATGTTCATATTCAAATTGAAACTATTTTCTACAGTAGTCTAACCTTGGGAAATGAATGCTGATCTACAAGGATATCGCATCCTTTTATAGTATCATATTTCCATATAGTGAAATAGCAATGGCATCACTTAATTTAAATTTTATGGGAGAGGTTATTTTCAAATTATGTCCTAAACTTTTTTATGTAAGAATCAGATTTGCTATCCGAGTTTTACAACACTCATGCACCATGTGTACCAATTATTTGCGCTAGACCTTGATAGCATTCGTAATAAAAAAATCTAGGGTGAGGGGCACTCCAGTCCTGCCCTTTACAAATATATTGCTCGATAGCAACATACTTTCATTCGTGATAGTGAAAACATGTTGCTAAAATTCATTTTCTTCATCATGCATTCATGCTCGCTTGTAATTCGGCCTAACAGCTTCCCCATTAACAAAATAAAAAAAAATCAGATGTTGCTATAGACATATGAAATGCTACAATAATGGCTCAGAAAACTTCACATAATTCACATTACGTGGTGGTGGTTTTGATAGACTAGTATTACCCCGGTTTTAAAAAAAGTCAAACAAAATTGATGTATTTGAACCAAATACATCTACTTCCTTATATTAATTTTTTTGTTTATATTAGAAAGAGGAGGGAGTAGAGAATAATGTGATATAATCTTTGTCTCTTTCAATGCATGATGCATGGCTCGTAGAGATGAATATGACCATGAAAAAAGACAATCTCAGCCAGCCACCGGTGGGTTCAAAAGAAGACAGGATGCAACTTGCATAGGATCCAAATAGCTATAGGACAAAATGATAAATAGTTTTGGAAAACCAATGAAAGTGTAATATCCAACAAATCATTCTTCAGATCCTTTAATCACGCGAATCACATAAAAAGGACCCATCGTTATTGGAAATACAAAAGATGATTAATGGTAAAAGATAAGGAACATCATTGCTACAAGCCAATCAAAAATAATCTCTAGTTATTACCAACTAGCAAGGAAATTGAGGTCCCTCTCCTTGATCCTTCTGACCGATAGAAGTAAAATTTACTTTTAAGCAATGGCCTTCAAAAGATTCGAACTACACTGTCCAAGTGTCTCTCTTGGATTCCTGGAAATTGGTCGTTCTCTTAAGTAGTAAATGATATTCCCTCCTTTCTAAAGTAGTAGTAAATGATAGTATATAAGTTGTTCTTATATTTGTTTTGGTGGAAATATCAACTTTTTATAACTTTTGTTAATATTATTGGCCGAACAAAATTATGCATTAACACGCCTTCATCCACGCTATCCACTTTGAACACATCCCCACCCGCTCCATCATATACACCAAAAAATCTCAATCCACTGAATCATAAGCCTTCTCAAAATCCACCTTAAAAATCAAACATTCCGATTTAGATTTCTTCGCAAAATCCACAGTCTCATTAATCACCAACACACAGACTAATTTTAGGAACAAAGCTATCCCTCTTCCCACTTTCTCCATTCATATGATTTGCATTCAGGATATATTGTTTAAAGGTGTGTTTGGATGGAGGGTTTAGGAGGGGAAGGGAGGGGAGAGTTTACTTTTCATTTTTAAATTACGGACCCTACGAAATATATTTTTAAAAGTTAACATATTAACATGATAAATGACCATATAATACTTCAATCTCACTTAATTTATTTTAGAAAAACATATTATATAGTTCGTAATTTAAAAAAAGAAAAGCAAACCCTCCCCTCCCTTTTCCTTTGAAACCCTCAATCCAAACACACTCTAAAGGAAATTAACCACTTTTCTACTTTGGTAGTTGGCCAAGTCCATTGATTGTTGGCTAAGTCATAGCTAACAAATTTTAGGTTGGGTGGGTTGGGTTCAAGCGACTTAATACTTAAATTTTGTCAACAGTCTATATTTTACACAAGACTAATTGGGGGTTGATTTGTTGTCCTCGTCCTATTTTGACACACCCAAAAACTTTTATATACTTTTATATAATGGAGAGGAATTAATTTCTTCAAATAATACTTAAGTTATGGTCACTCTCATCCTATTTTTTATTTTTTTTGGAAGTGCTGCGTAAAGCGAAAAATATTATCAGGATGATATCACGTGTACTGTAGCAAAATATTTAAATTTCATCCATCCAGCCATGTATTGTGTGAAAGGAAATCTAACGGTGGAAAGCTAATTCGAGATACATTGTGAACATAGGCTTCGCTAGAAATAGCAATGTTTTTTTATTTTTTATTTTAACCTGTATCTTTTATCAAGATAAAACTCAACAATATAAAATTTTAACTAGAGAAGATATATTAAAAACCATGTCATATTCTACTAAAACATGCAAAAACTCTTAATAGTGTATCTTTTTTTAAATGTATATCCTTTTTGTATATGAATAAAAACTATCTTTTGAAATGTATATCTTTTATATATAAAAAAAACTTGTTATTATTATTCAATCATTTTCCAAAATTTAAGGTAATTATAATTAAAAATATTTTTAATCTTTAACAATATATCAGAAAAGAATGAAGTCTCATTTTAGTCCCTTACATAACCAAAATAGTTTCCGAAAAAAAAAATGCAACTTTTAGTCCCTTACAAAAATTGGTCGGGACAATATAGTCATTGAGTTAATATTCATCACTAAATTGTCTTAGACGAATACGTGAATTGTTTAGTTATTTATGTGGCATTAACGACTTTAATTAACTGATAATATAGTCGTTGAGTTAATATTCATCACTAATATAGGAAATAAAGGGGAAGGAAGAGGAAGATAGCCCCAAGAGCTGGGATGAAATTTGGATAGTTTGGTCCCTAAAAAATGTTATGAGACACATATTAGTCACCGGCAATATCATAGAAAGGGACGATTTTTTTCATAAGAAATTAAAGAATACTATGAATTTTCTTAATTTATTCATAAAATAATATTAACCCGATACATTAAAATGAAAATATTACTAGTATTTGTGATTTTTGCCGGAGTAATATATGATTTATAGGTTTTATCAAAGGAAAAATGACTGTTATTGGAGTGGCTAACATTCATAAATTCTATAACATGGTTAGATTATTAAATCCTATCATTGTTGATGCACATAAGAATCAGATCTAATCTAAGTGGAAGATGATTGTATTCAGGATTGCGTGTTTGTTTATTTCTCCATTACTACGAAAAAGTGTAATCATCGGAAAAGTAGTGGTAGTGGATTTGCTAAACTGCCTTCTTTCAATGGATATGATGCATAATGATTGATAATAGAAGAGTGTTTTAGTTAGGAAGCAATTATCAACAATTTATTTTTGGCAAGAAAGGCAATCATTAATATTCTGGAAACTATTTTGTCAAGAAAAAGTATACTGCTTGAAACGGAATGATCCCGGTCATTGCACACAATAGAAACTTATGACATGGAATATCACATATTCACCTAAATCAGTAAACCCTACTTAATCCCTTGTGATCATAATTCAACCTAAAAAAAAGTAAACATAAAATCCAAATAAATTTAGTTGATAAAAACTTGGATTACTATATGCAACGAGAGGTGTGTTCAAGTCCCCGATATCAGCATGAGCATCTTCTATGTGAGTAATTTGTAAATATTTCTGCAACATTCTTTAAGTTTTGATACAAGTATTGACTTTGACGACCCTTTAATATTCAACTAAACTAAAATATATTCTATATAACACTAACGACTAACAATATGGTGCAAAATAGTCGACAAATAACTTAATCCCTTAATAATAACATCTTTTGTGTCCGTGTTCAATTTATGCAAAATCGCAATAAAATACCCTCAACAACACGAAGCTAGACATTGAAACTTCTGATTTCGCGGTGAAAAAACACTTTGAATTGTGTAAATTTGCTTCGGAAAGTGGTTCCTAACACACAATCATGGATTCAATTCTAATCATTTATGTATGAGAAACAAATGTTGGGAGAGCATAGTTCATTAGATGAATTTTCTTATATTAAAAAACTTAATCTCAATCCTTCTATTGCAGATATATATTAGCATAAACTAACTAACCCATCCATCATCAACTTCAAATGTAAAGAGGAGTTTAATTAACATTTAAAAATATTTTTATCTTTTTAAAAAATGCATATAAATCAATAAAAATTGATGTACATCCATATGAATCAAATATATGAACTTTTATAACTCACCGTCTCTTATAAAAAATAATTCGAATAGTCCCCGTGAGTTTAACTCAGTTGGTAGGGACAATGCATATTTTATGTAGGGTTTAAACCCTGGACACTCTCACTTCTCTATATTTAATTATGGGAGCTCCAGCCACTAGACTACTTGACAAAAAAAATAAGAGTTATGTTATTTGAACAATCATTTGTTGGACAACTTATGAGACAACCATATATTTAGAAAGAAAAGTAGGTATTGATACGAAAACCAAAACAATAGAGAGAAAATAAAAACTTAATGTAAGTATGAGAGAGAATGTTATCATAGATATTGTGAAAAAATGATCGTAAAAATATCATTTCTGAAAAAGTAATTCTATTTAAGAGAGTGGAGTGGCAGTAATGGTAATTGATGTAAACACAGAGGTCAAAAAGAAGAAAACCCCTTTTATAGAAATGAATGAGAGAGAAAGATAGCTTCAAATTTGAAAGGAGTGGCCGTTTGAATTTAGAAGTTGAAACCAAATCCATTGTTTTCACATAAAAGCTTCTCTTTCTGAAAAATTGAATGCAACCCAACAAAGCTCATTAACTATTCCACCCTCTCTCAAATTTAAACCACATTGTCCTTTCTCTTTCTCTTTCTCTTTCTCTTTCTAGAGAGAGAAACATTTTAGAGAGAGAGTAACACAATGACTGGGCTTGTCATGGTTACCAGAGGCGGTGGATGCGGTGGAGGAAGCAAAAGAACAAGACCAACACGAACAGAAGAAGAAGAAGAAGAAGAAGAACAGCAGAACCAGCTTTCATTGGTTGCGTTGCTTTTGGCTGCTATAAGAAAATCAATGGTAGCATGCAGAGTAGATAGACCAGATCATGAAGTCATCTCAACCGTTCATCAAATGGAGATCGGATGGCCAACTGATGTTCAGCATATTACTCATGTTACCTTTGACCGTTTCAATGGCTTTCTTGGTCTTCCTGTTGAGTTTGAAGTTGAGATCCCTGGTCGTGTTCCTAGTGCTAGGTAAAACAACATTCAACTTTTACTTTCTTTTTTTTTTTTGTTAGATTTCTAATGGGTCAAATAAAAATTTGATTTTTTTAGTTGGTTTTGTT
>Ga0228711_1002544_pt1 | contig 28124 bp, 15 predicted proteins | sample MedpolnodulmetaG_2_FD_177996 | JGI IMG/M metagenome (GOLD analysis project Ga0228711, IMG submission 177996) | Root nodule microbial communities from Medicago polymorpha collected in Santa Monica, California, United States - brown nodules | ecosystem: Host-associated > Plants > Roots > Nodule... | reverse complement strand
CCCCCAACCCCCTCAACCTTTTCTCTTGAATTACCATGACATCCACCCTTTTTCGCTTCTGAGATCAACATTGGAAGCCTGGTTCTTCCTTCCAACTCGACAAGCTTACCAATCATTGTAATCCATGTCACTCCCAAATTCATATGTTTAATGGACGTTCAACCTCTATGTGGTATCTACTCTCCTCATTGCCATTGTTAATGAGGTGGCCCTAATTAAGCATAGTTGGGAGGGTCGGCCGCTCATAGCACCATTATTTAGGGGCACCAAAATTATTATTTTACCTTATTATTTTGGTTTTGTTTTTAATTAACCCTCCAATTCATAGGGGAATGGGCCTTAGAAATCTGGTTGGACGGTAAATAAAGTGTTTGACCAAGAATAGTTCCACCCAGACTCTATTTTTGGAGAATTTTGATTATGAATAAAATATTTTACAACAAAAAATGTAAAAATAAACACGTTAGAATAATTAAAATCACACAACTTAAAATCTTAGAATGGACACCTCATACACCTCCTTCCAAGCAAACCTCCAATGACACAATTTGCACTAGGTTCAAACTTTACCACACGGATGTACTTGAGCACCATGTACATGGTTGGAATTCCATATGGAACAAAGAAAACTCACATAGGTTAAGAAGATCATGAGTAACAACTATGAGAGCTATTAACTAGCAACAGTCATAACTCATATGAGTGGGGTGGGAGAGCACGCATATAATATAATTTATTGCCTCTATTGTATAATAATCAATAATAATGCAATCCGATTTCTATATAAGGCATGGCGTTGCGTACACTTTCATCAACTCACATAGGTTAAGTACTTGTTTCTTTCTTTTCTTTCTTCTGAAAAATGGTGCTCTCCGGTAAGCTGAGTACTGAAGTTGGGATCAAAACACCCGCTGACAAGTTCTACAATCTGTTCATAACAGAACTTCATGAAGTGCAAAACCTTTGTGAAAGAATTCATCATACCAAACTTCATGAAGGTGAAGATTGGCATCACACTGATTCAGTTAAACACTGGACTTATGTCATAGGTAATTATGTTTCTAATTCAATTCACCTAATAACCAAATCATCATCTTATTTGATTTGAAAAAGTTTTAATGTTTTTATTTTTATTCTTAATGATAAATTATACTTCTAATTAAAAAATAGTTTTGTGAATTAAAAAGAACACTGAATGAACTATACAAAGAAAAATTTGTCAATCTACGAGAAACATTATATTTTTGATGGCTTGATGGATAAGCTTCGAGAATTAAGAAGCTGAGTATTTGAGTAATAAAAAAAGTCAAAAGTTATGTCATAGGTAAGGCACTTATTCATGTAATAGGTAATTATTATTAGGGAAACGCTAACAAGTACCCTTAAGGCACTTGTTAAGAAGCCTAAAGAAAAAATAATTGTATTTGGATTGATGCACTCAACATATTGAAACTTCAAAAAGTAATTTTTTTCTACATAAAACTTACCAATTATTTCTAATTTAGATTCCTTAACTAGTGCCCTAAGGGCACTTGTTAGCGAGACTCTTATTCAGGGCCGTCCCTATGAAATAGGAGGCTCGGCTCTCTTTTTAAAATAGGCCCCCTAAAATCAAATCATAATCAGAAGAACTTCTACATGAAACGAAATAAAAAAAATTAAGTGAAAGAGAGTTATAATTTACCTAACGGTGTCGTTTGAATTTATCATTCCTCCGTTGTGGGAAAGGGGAAACAAATGGTTTATGCGGAAAAAAAATAATTGTTGTGATTCTTTTTAATGAAATAGCTTTTCAAATTGACTGGTTAAGTGATTATACAAATTGGGCGTGGTTTGGTAGCATCAGATCTATGTCCAGAAAGGAGAATTAGAGTATAAAAAAAACTCAAACGTGTACCGAAGAAAGAAAAAGAAGTAACATATATTTTTTTTAATTTAAGTGGGGTGTGGTATTAGACTTAATTTTTTTTTTTTGAGGCTCATAGGTTTTGGAGGCCTGACTTGGTTGAGCTGCTTGCGCACCCCAAGGTCGGGCCTGCTCTTATTATTATTATTATTATTATTATCATCATCATCATCATCATCATCATCATCATCATTATTGAAAAATTAAAATTAGTTCATCCAAATTGATATGAATGAATCGAATCTTTTTTAAAAGCAAAAGTTATTAAAATATCGAGTTTATGACATTCATAATTTGTAAATTTAGAGAAGTTGTCCTACAATGGATAAAGGTGTTTGAAAGGTTATGGTATTCATAATTTGTAAATAATTCACTTAACCAAAATTAGTGAATTTACCTATAAATTAGAAGTTTTTTTACATTACTTCTAGAAGTGTATAAAAAATATGAATTATTTACTGGAAAAAAATAATTATTAATAGTTTGAGAGATTAAAACTAACCACATAAGGAATATCTGTGGTTTACCTATAAATATTTATCGTTCCTTTTTTCTCTATATATACAAGAATATTTATTGGTAAAATAAAACAATATAATAGTTTATTTGTTAAAAAAATGGGTGCTTGTATTTGTATTTTTCTATATTTGTTATATACAAAGTTTTCCTTTTTATTTTAATTAACTACCCGTGCCATCATAATTCACAACAGATGGCAAGGTACACACATGTCATGAGAGTATTGAAGAAGTTGATGAACAGAACAAAAAAATCATTTTCAAGCTCTTTGGTGGAGATATTGATGAGCATTATAAGGTCTTTAAAGTCATCCTTGAAGTAATTGATAAGGGTGATGGCACTGCTGCATCTAAATGGACAGTTGAATATGAGAAGATCAATGAGGATATTGACCCTCCAAATGGCTACATGGAATACTTTGGCAAATGCGCTCGAGATATTGATGCTCATCTTGCCAAGGCAAAGATAGCTCTATAAGTCATAATGAATGTAACAAATAAAGAGCAATGGCTTATTGCATTGGGTTGACTTAAGTGATCATCTTTATTATTATTTAGTGTGATGTTTGTAATGGCATATTGTTGCATGTGCATATTGGCTTCTATGTTATGTTTGTAATGGTATTAGTGTGATATTTGTATATGGCTTTTTGAAAAGTGTGTGTCAAAATATGTGATGAAATCAATAAATGAATATTTGTTCTATTTAGTTTATATTGCATTAACTTAAACTCAAACACAAGACCTATGATAGCTTTGGTCAAGAGGAGGTGTTGTTAGATACCGGACCTACGATGATGTTAAAGTGAAGAGATTACATTACTATCCGGTAACAATAAGATTAGCAAAAAATTCGTTTGTTATGCTAAGAGTAATAATAATGAATTTAGCTTCATATCCTTGTATATAAATAACTCTTTAAGACTTTGAAAGGCATCAAGAAATAATAAGTATTTAATGAGTAAAATTTGGAGTTTAGCACTGCCTCGAAGAGTGCACTTTACCTTATCCGCTTATCGTATCAACCTACCTGAATTTAGGACGTCTTGTACAAAACATCTGCGCTAGCATAAATAGTTTAACAAACGAAAATAAAATATACAACAAGCAATTACTCGAATATGATTGAGGGGTAACCCCTCTGTCCAACTGATTAGGGGTGCGTTTGTTTAGGATTTTTTTCAAAAAAAAAAAAAAACTATGTTTTTTTATTTAAAAAAATCACTTTTCAAATTTTGAAGTGTTTATGTATGATTTTTTAAAAAAAAATCATTTTTGACTCTAATCAAAAGCTATTAGATTTAGTTTTTCTCAAAATGTTTATTTATTCAAATGCAAGACGTAACACTAGTTAAAATAACTTCACATTTTTATAAAGAAATATACATATATATTTCTAGTAAATAAACTGAAATAGGTTCAGATTTTTTTAAAAATTTCTAAATTTTCTTTAGACATAAGAGTTTTACTTTTCCCACTCTATTTTTTCCGCTTTTACCCCTGGTTCGAATTTAGTTTTTCGGAATGAGTTGTTAATGTTTTCCAGATTTGTTCGGATTTTAAAATCCGGAACGATCATTTTCAAATTCGTAAAATAACTGCAAATAGGAATATAAAACAGAAATAAAAAGAACACAAAGATAAAAGGAAGTCATTTTATTAGTATATGAATAATACATTACAAATGTTAAAGCTTTTTACATAAGAAAGTAAAACTATTTCTACGGGGGGGTAAGCTATAGCTGGAAAGCGGGGGGGGGAAGCAACACTACTGATAGGACATACCAGTAGCTTTGCTGTTGGAGGGGGTACAGGGGACTCTAGGGAGAAAGAGACCATGAAGGTCAAACTTACGCCCAGACAGACCAACCTCATACCCAGACTAACCCCTTCCCTGTTGACCAATCATATGACCCCTGATGGATTTCCAAATATGCCTCTTTCTATGAAAGGCCAACGGTGGAAACACATCGTTGTAGAAGATAAGAAGAGGAGAAAGAAGAAGGTGTAACTATTTTTGAGCAAATGAAGGTTATTTATAGGGGAGGGAGGGTTAAAAAACGTGTGGGAAGCCATAATTACAGTCAAAAAACGTGTAAAAACACGTTTTTCAACTTGACCACCGCCCAAAACGTTTGAAAAACGTTTTCTTTGTGGTGCAGACAAAAGCTTCTAGTGCAGTCCGGAAAATGTAATCCGGATTACACATAGATTTCAGATTTTATATTCCGGAAAAATATGATCATGGCGTGAAACATTGGAAACTTTGCTCTTCGTGTAGGGTGATGGATAGTTCTGATTTTGAAATCCGGAAAGCTTCAGCATTGGATTCTTTTGTGCGACCCACATTGGACCAAGAGTTTATGTGGTCCAGAACGCCTAGATGACTCTATAAATAGGGGTCCCTGTTTTCATTACAAGTAAACTACACCTAGAAAAAAAATCATGGAATTCCCTTGCTTTGATCCGAACACCAAGCTAGCGGCAGTCTACTACAACGGTGGAACACCACCCCATCTTTTTAGGATTCGCAATGATGTCACCCTCTCCGGGCTGAAGGATGAGCTGGATCAAATCAACCGTCAACTCAACCATAGAGACACGAGGAGGGTGGTCGGTGTTGAATATCAATGTCCATTATCCGACTCAGCCGGATCTCTTCGGTTCATCCGGATGAAACTCACAAACGACGACGACGTGAGAACCATGTTCTCTGTCTTTGGTCAACACAGTACTAGAGGATCGATCGAGTTGGACGCTTCGTTGATTAGATCTGCTGAACAAATTCTGAAAATTTGAACTGGCCCAGGAACTACGAAGAGATCAGGGCTCTGCTGGAGGGACCACCAGATGAAGAAGTTAGTTTAGAAGATCCGTGAAGATGTGTCATGTTTTAATTAATCGCGTGTTTTACGTTGTTTTAATTGTGTGTTAGTTATGTGTTGTTGAATTAAGTTGTTGCATTATGTTTTGAATAATATATATATTATTTAAATTTTCCTTATGTTTTAGTTTACGTCAAAGATGTTCATCTAATCGATAAAATAACCAAAGATATGCATTCCGGATTATGAAATCCGGATTCACATAGGGCGTAAGTGTATTCCGGATTACTAAATCTGGAATACCTCAGCATAGGATCCTTTTGTATGGACCACATTGCACCAAGAGTTTATGTGGTCCACAACATCCAAGGACCTCTATAAATAAGTGTTCTCCAGTTTTCAGCTTCAATACCATCAAAACACACAAACAAATCAAAGAAAACCATTAAAAAAATTGTCATTGTGCTAAGGATCTTTGTCATGCTGCCGCAAAATAGATTGCTCTCTATGTGCCAGCATGGTGAAGATCCTCAGCATGCTTTCAAAAATATATAGATACTCCTTGTTGCCTCCTTGATAGATAGATAACTCATAAATATCAAGAGGTTTCTATGAGTTAGATCTTGCTGCCTGCCAGATGAATATGTCATTTGGCAAGGCAGCAGGATCTAACTCAAATAAATCCTCTTGAAACACCTTCCCAAAAGATTCATCATTTCTGTTATTATGGTATTTTTTAACTGTTTATTGTCTTATGTTGTTTCTATTTATGTTATGTACCTTTGTTCTATTTTTTTCCAAGGCATTCGCAACGAAAACGATCCAAATAAAGGGTATGTAGTAGTTCGGACTTTGTAATCCGGAAACACTTCATTCATTCCAGAATATAAAATCCGGAACCCCTTAGTCACATTTTGGCCGGTGACATTTCACCAAAGGTTTGGCCGGTTAGTGGACCTTGAATGCATTTTTTGATGGTTTTGAATGTGGAACACGTTTTATTTGACTGTAATTAAGACCTATGACTGATTTAAGGCTATAAAAAGGCTTGGATCTTCAACATTTTCCTTCATTCTTCTTCACCGCCTTTCTTACATTTTCTTCAAAAATATTTAGTTTTTTAGGTAGCTTTTAGGTGTGTCTGTGGTGTCATGGTCATTGTTGACCGTTCATATGACCCCTGCAATTGCATTGCAGCTAATGCGGGGGTCGTATAACGGTCAACAGAGACCTTGACATCAAAGAAAGACACAAAATTTCATATTGTATGTGTCCGATTTTAATTTCCGAAAACTCTAACAATCTGGTTCGGAAAACAAAATCCGGACCAGGGGTAATATTGAAATTTTTGCAGAGCGTGCGAGAAGGCAGCAGGGTGGGAAAAGTAAATCTCTAAAACTAATGCGCCCTTAATCTTGTTGAGAATTTATCAAGGAGTAATCGGAGAAAACACATACACAAAATTTTAGGAATTACTTTTCCCACCCTATGGTCTTCTCCCGCGCCTTATAAAATTTCCAAAAATGCCCTTGTACATTCCGGATTTTAAAATCCAGATTCATGTTTACTATTTCGGATTTTATAATCTGGACAATTCTTATGTATAATTAGCCATCACACTCTCTCACATTTCAGCAGTTTTGAGTTTTACTTTTAAAAACAACAAAAAAAAAACTAAGTAAAAAATGCTAAAAACCTGTCAAATAAAATCATAAAAATACCACCTAAAAATTCTAAAAATCAAATAAAACTAATGCAAATTTTTTCGAATTTTTCTGAGAATATGAAAATTTAAAAAAAATGAAAAATGGGTCTAAACAATGGAATTTTGGATTTTGAGGGGCGGAGTCACGTAAGAAGTCCCTTCTAGGGGAGTCATGGTCCTTGAATTTTTTCTGATTTTCAGGGGAAGTTTCGGAGCAATCTGATCAAGTAGCCTGAAAACCCTATTTTTGACTAAGAATAGGTAACAATGACCCAAAACAGAAGGATGAGAGTTATGAAGATTAATATTGTCCCTAAAATGACTATCCATGTTACAAACATGTTTAGAATTTGTGCTGATACAGTTCGGATTATATAATCCGAACTGTTTTACCTTGAAAAAGGGTGTTTAGGGGGTTTCCGAACTATGTAATCCGGAAACATTATGTAATGCGCCCTATTTTTTGAAGTTTCCGGATTACAAAATCCGGAAAAATCCGTTACTCATTTTTTCACCCTTTAACAAAAGAAAACATCATTCCGGATTATAAAATCTGGAAACTCAAGGGCATTTTTGGAAGAAAAAAAAATAGAGCGCGCGAGGAAACCCACGGGTGGGAAAAGTAAATCCCCAAACTTTTTGTGGAGTCCAACTCTTACACATATTTCATAAAATGTTATACTCCAAAGTGGGTCTTTCCGATTGAGAAAAAAAGAAGATTTGATTTGCACCCCAAAAAAAAAAAAAGATTTGGATGTTATAAATAAGTAGATTTAATTGTAAAACTTTAGAGCTTTAGAGTTCTTTTAAAGTCTTAGTTTTTTTTTTTTTTTTCAATTTTGGTGGGTTAGTTTGGTTTCTTAAAAAATAGTATTGAACACTAATGAAACCTTAAAATGATTTTTTTTTTACCATTTTTGTTAACAATAAACTTACTAAATCATGGATTGTCAGAACTTATAATTAATCATCATCAATCTCGCGGGAAACTACCTATACGTTCACTTTATTAATTGTTACTTGCACATCACATTTTAACGAAACATGTTTTTGACGTCGTTTTTGGGGATTACAAAGGTGTTAAATAGATTTTTCAATTATCTAAGTGTTTAAAGGAACATAATCCAATCTTTCTACGAGTTGAGATCCTCTCCATTTTATAGAGATTGTCGTTATGAAAGATATAGACACAAAAAATAGGTGGAGGATCACATCATTAAATGGGTCCCACCATTATTAATTATTTTTAAGATTTTGTGTGTCTTTATCTCTCCAAATGGTAGAAATGGAGAAGATAAAAAATGGAGAGGATATTAACTCCCTTTCCACTCTCTAATTAACTTCATTGAATATAATGCATGATCTATGTTAATTAAAACATAAACAATCCCCATGAAGTTAGATTGTGTATATTTGCATGTTTTAACACAGGCATAAATTTAAAGTTGTTGTCGGGGATTAATTTGTGTTAAGATTTTGTTTTTATATACATTTAACTTTGGGTTATGTTAACTGGTGTCCCTGTGGCACTGATTAAGCATACAAAAAAAAGAAAATTATTACCATAAATGGAAACAGTTTTTAACTTTTTATAAATTAATTACACAATTTCAATGCATTGACTATTTTATAATTTCCTTTTTAGTATGCTTAATCAGTGCCTCGGAGGCACGGTTAGCATTTCCCTTTAACCTTTTTAATTAGTTGAGATTCATATGATTTTGTGTCTTTTAACTAGTTTTTTTTTTTTGTTATATGTTTTATGTTTTTTTTTTTTAGGTAAATATGTGTTTTATGTTTGTAGCGTGTTTCATTTGTTGTTTTTAGCAGCATTATCTTTTTTTCGTCAATAATAAATCTACTTCTTTTGAATGACCATTTTTATTTTGAATATTTGCAATCAATCTCATTTCAAGCCCAATATTTCAACAATGATTTATTTTGGGGCGAATATGAATGGGGTTGTTAGGACTCAAATTTCATGCCAATGGCCACATAAAATGAGGATTATGGCTTGAGAGATGTAATTTGGGAGAAACGTCAGTCTTATCCTTAATCTAAATTCAAAGGATTGCAAGAATTTTTTTTAACCTTAATGATGTTTATAATGAGAATGCAAGATATGTAGTGTAGACTTTCATAACTCGTTCAAGAACACAGGGTTTTTGAGTTGAGCAAGAAAAAAAATATAATGAAGATGTTGAGCAAAAAGAAGAGAGTTGTACATTGTGTTTGTTTCAAGATAAAGGAAAGAAAGTGATGGGAAGGAAAGATGATGGAAGGATGGAGTTTCCCTTGTTTAGAACAACAAAAAGGCGTGAAGGAAAGATTCCTGAAGCTCGAGCTCACACAAAAAAGGAAAAAAGAAAGAATAAAAAATGATTATTAATTATTTTTTATATACTGTGTTTCTTGCAACTCTATCTTTTTCTCAAAATTTGTGTTATTCAGATTATATAATATGAAACCTTGTTTAGTACAGAACTTTAGATTATGTAACAAGGAAATGACATAATTAAAAGTTACAAAAAAAAAATGAAATCAATGTAAAGACGCACGAAATATAAAAGAGACAATCATGGTACAAATTTTTATTTTGTTAATAGATCAATATATTTTCATAGTACATTTACATTATCATAAGCCTTATTACAATGAACTATTAGACACCTCAAACTAAATCTCTAGTAGAAGAAGATAGAGGGGGGAAGGAGGATGGGGTAAGGTTTGTTTCTTCTCCTATCCTATGAAGAATGGGGAGGAATGGGAAAAAAACTAAATTAGTCTGAAGAATGAGACTCTAAGAATATCTACAATGGAGACCCTCAATTTTGAGGTCTTAAACGGGTCACACGTGTACACGCCAGTCTTTTATAATTTTTTAATAATAGTATCTAATAAGCACTTAATCACTCCAATGGAGATTCTCTAACAAAAGGTATAAATGGGTTCCGCCAATAACTCTTTATCATTTACATTTCAACAAAAACAACACTACAATGATTATTTTAATAAAAAGTATTATGGAGTCCACTTAAGAATGAGGGTCTTAAGTGAGACCCCAGGTCTTAGAAGACCAAAAACAAAACAAAAAAAATTCCCCAATAGGGGTATCTATTAGGTACCAGATCTTAAATGGTGAAGACCATATCATTGAGGATGGTCTAATGAGTAACCTTACACCCAAACAAAGGGTACGAATTTGTAGAGTGGGATACTGCCCTTTGACCATTCATATTATCCCTTAATAAAATTAATGAAACCTTTCTATTAAAGGTCAACGATGGAACATTGTAGGAGAAATGAGGAGAGAATGTAAGATGGAATGAGGATTTGTGAAGGATGAGTGGGTATTTTTAAAGAGATTTACGAAGGATGGTGCATAAAGTGTAACAATCCATTAATTAGGGTCAAAAAACATGGTCAAACAAGTATGACTAGTCAAGGGACTCAAAAAACGTGTTAAATGAGTCAGTCTTGTTGAGCAAGCCATCATCCATATTATGAACTGGTTCAGATTATGTAATTTGAAACTATCTCAAAAATGTTCGGATTATATAATCCATACTGGTTCAAGATTGTGTTACTTTGTAGGGTGAGGGACAATCCATATCGTATAATATGAACCTGTCAAGTATAGGTTTTTTTTGTGGTCGACATTGCATCGAAAGTTTATGTGGTTTACGAAGTACTAAAACTTATATAAACCAATGTGCTTGTTCATTTGATGTAAACACACTAGATAATCCTAAACACTTCAATCATTGATCAGGACACCAAACTAGCTGTAACCAAATTTGTTCAGTGTTTGAAATGATGCCACATTTTGTGGGTTGAATGATCAACTAGACCATATCAACAGTTGACTCAACCACAAAGACACAAGGAGGGTAGACGGTATTGAGTATCAACGTCCATCGATCGACTAGGTTGGAAGCGTCCAGTTCACCCATATGAAGCTCAGAAACGACGACAACGTGAGAATAGTGTTCTCAATATTTGGTTCGTACAAGACCTCTCGAGTTGGATGCTTCCTTGGTCGGATCTTTCAAAGATATTCAGAAAAAATTGATTTGGCTTAGAACATACGAAGAAATCAAGGCTCACATGGAGAAACCAGATGAAGAAGTTAGTCGGAAGCGTCCAGTTCACCCATATGAAGCTCAGGAGTGATGACGATGTGAGAACAATGTTCTTGATATTTGGTCAGTAAATTACTAGAGGACTAATCAAGATGGATACTTCCTTGATAAGATCTTTAAAAGATATTCAAGAATTTGTTTTGTCTGAAAACATACGAATAAATTAGTACTCCTTGTGTTTTATTATATGTTTTACGTTATTGAATTATGTCGTTTAATTTTTTTAAGGTGTTTGAAATCAGGGCTCTAAAAGACCTCGAGTTTAATTTTTAGGTCGTTCAAAAAAAAAACTCTTAGAACATCTTTTCTTTCATCATCACTTATCTTATTATATTATTTTGCGCTGTTGAATTATGTCGTTTAATTTTTTTTCATGCAAAACCCTTCAAACATCAAGTTTAACCACAATTTGGGATGATTTAGAATATATAATCTAAATTCTTCTCTGACTATTTTGGATTATATCAAGTGAACTGTCTCAGACTATGGACGGTGGTTTTACATCAAATGTTTGGATGATTTGTGATTTGTTAATTTCATTTTTTGTCGGTTTAGACAATTTAAATAGTCTTGCATCCTTCCACATTTTCATTCATTCTTCATTTCTCATTTATTCGTAATTTTATTTATGAGTGATTCATGATATTATGGTCACTACTAACCATTCATACGATCACTGAAATTATTTTGCAATTTTTCTAGGGATCGTATAATGGACTTTAATATCAACTACAACACCGTTTCTAGGTTTCAACATTTTGTCAAAAAAAAAAAGGTTTCAACATGTTTTGGATTTTATAATTCAAAAATCCCTCTATAAAAGTTCGGATTATATAATTCGAAAAAAGATTATTTTACGAAGAAAAAAAAAAACAGTATGCGTGAAAAAGTAGTACTCACAAAAACTTTCCTCGCAAATATATGGACGGAAAGAAAAGACAGACCAACATTTTTCTTCTAAAATGACTAAAAAGCCACTATGTTTTGCAATTATTTCATGCCAATTTTTTTTGGCTCCACATGCAAACAATGGTTCAATTTTGTTGTACTTTTTTTTTTTGAGGAACAACCTTTCTGTGTACTTGCTGTCAATATTGCGATTTTTGTTTGTTATTTTTTTTTATTAGTTCACGTTGTTTTATTTCTATTTTTTTATATTAAATGACAAAAATCTATTTTATTAACTTATACACATCCTCTCAATAACACTTGTACACATATTGACTACTCGAAAAAACTTATACATATATTGTGTATTAAAAATATAAAAAGAATTTTCCTCAAAGAAAATATAAAAAGAATTATAATAATAAAAGTTAAAATTAATATATTACTTTTTTAAAACTAATTTGCCTAGCAACTAACTAGATTGTTTGGAAGGACTAAGGAGCGCAACCTGAGGATATTTAAAATAAGGATTCTTTGATCGAACAGTTGACTAGGGTAAAGTTTCATTCATTGTGGTGGCTTAAGGTTTACAAACTCGTTTTTTTGATTTTCATTCTTGCTGGAATGATTTGTCCATTTGTTTCGAAAATTCTACTTTGTAACGCCATTATCGGTTTTGTTTTTTTACGTTCTATTTTGCCGTATTCCAAAACTTCGCTTGGATTTCATTTTAGACCAATCTTGTGCTGAATTTGAACTCGTTTTTTTAATATAAGGTTTTTGTTAATAGAAAGTAATTTTTGTCATTCATAAATATAAATATATTTCCTTTCATTTTATGTCAAATCAAGCAATAAAATAGAATATTTTTATCATTCTTTCCGTCCACTTTCTCTTATACAAAACAATTAAAACAATCCTATTACTTTCTACTCAAAGTTTCGGGTTCGATTGCCTCTAAGGCCATTTTGGATGGACTAATTTAGCTTCTTGAAGAAAAAAAAAGTAGCAAAATAGGTCATTTTTTAGTTTTTCAATCCCAGATAACAAACAGCAAACTATTTTGAATAAACAGGGCCAATAACTCTGATCTTGACTTCCAATAAAACCAATATTATCCTGGTTTAAAAATTTATCTTTCAATAAATTAGGTAAACAAAATATTACACAGAATTTACTTACATAATCTAGTACAAAGTCACTAAATAACATTTATCGAAAAAAAAAATCACTAGATAACAATCTTAAAGATTTCTTCAACAGTTTGAATTCAATAAATAGCTTGTATGGTATAAATACCTATTATTTCCCTTACAAAAAATAACTATTATTTTGTAAAAATAAATATCTACCATATCTTCCCAAAAATTGATGTACTTCCAATAATTTCACATGCTTTCTGCTCACACTCCAGTTTTCCCCACCTTGCATCAACTCGTTCACATGGGAATATTGGTTTGCCGATGCTGTCAAACAAATGCAAATGTCAAAGAAAAATTAATACACTAGTTTGTAAGCAAAATCCGTAAGTACCAGCGACTCGAGTATGAACCACGAAAAACAACAACTTATGTAGGACTGATACTTCAGATTAATGATGTGTTCGGCGTCTAACATGTGTCGTTGTCCGACACTTACAGACACCGAAATATGTGGTTACATTCAATTTTTTTTTTTCTTTCAAACTATTAGTATTATGTGATGTAGACATGTCAATATCGTGTCTGTTGTTTGTGTCTGTGCTTCTGCTTCATAGTCAACAACCCCTAAAAGCTTAAGGTAAGGATGTTAGTTAAGTCCCTAAAAGCAGTTGTTAAGTAGAGGCTCAATAAGTTTTATATACTTGATAATTAATACTGCACCATCGTGTAAGAGCCATTTGGGTTTGAAAATTGCTTTTCTGACTTAAGAAACTTCATATTGACACATGTAAATGACCTAAAAGCCCCCAGTGGTAGTTAACTACCGTTGGCAAAACCAACGGCAGTTAAGTTAACTGCCGCTGGAGCCAGCCTTTTCCCCCCCAAAACCAGAAAACCCCTGCCTCCCATTCACTAATCACCTTACCTCACCATTACCTAAACTCAAAATCCCCATTTGAAAAATATTATCAAAATCTTGGTTCCAAATCATTGTTGATCGATTGCTAGGACGTTTCTACACACAATATGCATCAAAGAATAGGTATTGCAAGTTTAAATGAGTTTACATTTGATTGGTTTTGCTGGTTTTTTTTTGTACTGTCACGAACTTGAACGGCAGTGTAACTACCGCTGGGAGTCAGCGGCTGTTAACTGCCGCTGGACACTTATAATTGTTGCTGGTTACTTGAGCGGCAGTTAACTGCCGTTGGGGGCTTTTAGGTAATTTACTTGTGTCATCGTGAACTTTTGTATGTCAGAAAAGCAATTTTCTCTGGGTTTAATGCGTGATTGCACGGGTAACACACAAAGCCCATTTTACAATATGTGGTAGATGGTTGCTCTATGCGCCCCTTGGATTGCTCATCCCTGAAATAAGCTAACCCGGAGTTATGATCCGATAGATAAAAAAGCCGATCAGAAGTCACGATCAAATAGGTTTTGTGCAATGAAGAGATATGATCCGATAAATCGAGGGGCTTTTGAGCAAAACTAAGGGGCCCAAAGAGCATTTCTCTATGCGTTAAGTACTCATTTACAACAATGAAATGGCAAGGATCAGAGTCCAGATTGATCCAGACCACTTTGTCAGAGGGAAGAATAAGTTGTCAAAAGCTTTGAGAGTATGTTTGTTTTTACGATGAATTGTATTATATTTGACTTTTCCTTCTACCATCTTTTGATATTTAATGAAAAATTAAAAGCAAATTTTATATCAAACTCACTTTCAGAGTGAAATCATCAAAACGCAAATCACTTCACTTTAAACACAATCCTAACCAAACAATTTTAAAAAATAAATCCAATCCATATCACATTTGTTAGGTAAAGAGTGGAGACCCATTTTGAAAGTGGATTAGGTGGAGAGTGGAAACCCCTGCATGTTTTTATATAATTTAGTCTCTATTATAAAGTGCAATAGAAAATGGAAAACAAAAGTTTGAGCAAACTTATAAATTTTTAAAATATATAATAATAAAAGGGGCAGGGGCATTTTTCTTAGGCATAAACATAACAAGGACGTCTCAACCAGTAACAGATTGTTGTCTGTTGTCAGACGAAACTTTTCATGGAATAAAAATTGGAACATTTGCAAGAGATTTCACATTTTGAGAAATATATTTGTCTACATGCTAGAAAATCATATCACAAGTTTTAACAGGACGTGCCCATTACGATATAAACGTGGCCGACAAAATCCGAGGATACAGAAAAGTTTTGGGGTATAAGTCATATGATAACAACAATACTAGTCAGCATTAACATGATTGAAAGAAAAAGGAACAGAACTTACCTTCTGTTGACAACATTATGCACATGACATAACCACTGAGAAAATTCAGCATGTGACCCAGCCTGTACAGGATTTGATCTGCCAAACATGTCAAGGAGCACTCAAGTAAGAGATTGTGTATATTAGAAACTAGGTTTAGTTGTTATTCGAATATAGTAGTGCAATATGTGAAAACCGCAGCATGTGTGTCTTTGTCTTAAACATGATACTATATCAAAGATACATAAAAGCTACTATATTTAAGTGCAAAGAAACAATTATGGTCACAACCTCCTAGTTCTGATGAACAGAGATATTGGTCTATTTTGTAGCGATAGTAAATAAGGCATGGATTTGCAGATGGTAATTCAAAGTGCTTTCATCAATCTATCCTAGAATTGTATTATTCCAAATGGATCGATCTTGTTCGACAACAAAAATGTCAGACTGAACTGTAGTTTCCGGAAACTATAGGAAAGTCACGAGGAAATAAGATCAATTTTATAGGCAATGTTACATTTTATTCTGTTGAAGCACGAACAAGAAATCTAAATTCATTATCGATCTGCTATCTAAAAGATAAATCAAACATGTGAAAACCCACGAGTAACTGTTGTAAATTACTCAAACATCTGGAGGATTCAATAACATCCATCATTAGTTTACAAAGTTATGCAATTAATCATAAGGAATGCTATAAAACTCCAGTCATGACAATGTCCAGGGAAGGGTCGGATCCATTGTGGGTCTATTGTAGGCAACCCTGTCTTGCATTAGCAAGAGACTGATTTCACAACCTAAATCTGTGATATTCCAGTCAAAGAGAAGCAACTTCAATGATTGCTGTTTTTTAGTAAAAGAAACAGTATGAAAAGACATCACCATAGAAAGAAATTTTAACTATGTTGGCATCTTAGACCCTATCAATTATGTGTAGTATACCAACACTTAACATTAAAAATAGAAAAATACAAAACATGGGGGACATATACCAAACCCATGACCAAAAATAAGGAAATTGTCATGTTCAATTTATAATTGGGAATATACGTCATATTGCGGGGTAAAGCCTTAATCAATGAAGCTAGGGATTAAATCTACTCCAACCACTGCCTCAAGGATATCATTCATTTATTTGTCCAATCATACTAAAATGAAATTTGTGAAAGAAAAAAAAAAGTGATAGTCTAACAGTCTAAAAAAGAAAATTTGAATGGATAAAAAAGAAAGGGATCAAAACCATCACAAACAATTCAGATCAATCAAATGGTGAAAAATTAATATACCTAAGAACTTCTTTAAAGTGATCTGCACATTCCTTGCAAGGGTACATTCGAGACAAAATCTGTACCTGTGGTTCAAAATTCAAATACTGTTACAACAAGTATTTTATATTCTAGAAGGATAACACACAACGTATAATATTTACCATATGGAGGGAAAATTCAACAGTTTATCGTATTCTTTAATGTCATCCATTGTTATAAACATCCACATCAGAAGTTTAGAACATAACTCTTATGTTATGTATATTTTGAACCAGTTATATTATTGTGTAGGCTTAAATGCAGTTTTGGTCCCCTATAGTAAATATGTAATTTGACCCCACCCCATGTTGGCCCCATTATTTTTAAAATCTCATGCATTTTGCCAACCTGTGAATTTGGCCCACAACTTTATACTGTCGCATTAGCTTAAGCGACGTGGACATGGCTCTAAAGTATATGTGGAGTCCATGTCATCTTTTACTGTTTCTTAAATTACTTCAAAATATTTACTTGTTTTTGAAATTTAAAAATATTATTAATTTGTTAAAAAATAGTGTTCTCTAGTTTCTGTAATATGTAGTAGAATTAGATGAATCCTGAATGTCATCTCTGCATCATCCCCTCCTTGCTCTCGCAGTCAAACTACTCTAGTGTAAGACATTTGTCGTGCCCGTCCATACCCGTAGCCCAGATGAGTGAATCACAGTATCCAGTGACAACTAATGAGTCAAACTTGTGAAGAAAGATGTGCTGCTGGTGTGGAATCGAGTCGCCATTGAAGACAGCACAGCAAGGACGAACGAAAAAACCTAAATGTAGGTTTTATGGGTGTCGTCTTTTTCGGGTATGGATTAATCTTTGGTTTCCTGGGTATTATTCTTTTTTCATTCCTGGTATTTTGGGGATATGACTTCAGGAAGAAAAAGAATGCAATTTTTTTACTGGCTTGATGATGAGATTAGCGATTGTGCAAAAGAGGTTATATCATATATTCACTAATAAAGAATGATATAGAAGAAAGAAACTGGCTCAAAGATATGTGAAGATGGGTTTAAAATCAAGATTAAATTAATGGTTCTATTCTTTTTTATCTAGTGTGTTAGTAATTTTACTTGTGTTTCCATTAGTTGTAACTGAAATACAATGTTCATGTTTAGGGTGCTGTTGTTGTAATCTTTCTAGAGGTGTCCAGAATTATATCATGTAATGGTGTACTGATTCCTGAATGATGTTGTTTTTCTAATTGTATTCAAACAGAAACTTGTGTATAAACCATAAAACATATGGTACATATAACAGAAACATGTTCTGAAAACATATTATATATGTCCTGATCCTGCTTCACACTCCATTCTGATATACAGAAACTTGTGTCTAAACCAGAAAACCTGATTTATAAACCAGATACTTGTTTTTAAACCGGAAAGTTGTGGAAACAGAAAGTGAATAAACCAGAAAACATAATGTATTAAACCGGTAAAATAATGTTCAAGTAAGGTATTAATAAACCGGTAACATAATAAACCATGGTGATACCAAAGAAAAGCAACCATGATAATAAAAATAAGGCCAACCATGGTGATACAAAATAAGGCCGGCAAATGTTATTTATTTATTGATTTTGGAAACAGGCCAGCAAGATTTAGTTGCTGTAAGCACTCACTCAATATATATAAAGCCCAAAACTACATTTAAGCCCAAATGAGCCCAGAAGTTTGATTTGATGAAAGGTAAAACAAGGTGGAAAAAAACTTGAACATTTCTTTTATACTTATTGTAAGTATAATTTGGGGAAAATAATGCAATTCGTCCCATAACTTAACTTCAGGTAACACTTTCATCCTTTATCTTTTTTATGTCCCGATTTAGTCCTTTATGTTATAAAATGTTGACATAATTATCCTTTTTTATAAAATAAAATTCAAAATCTCTAAAAAAATCATCAAAAACTCATCAAACTCATAAACAAATCCGAAACTTCATCATACAAACCTAAAAACTCAGATTTCATTGAAAAAATCTTATTAAAAATAATAAGATATTGACATTTTATAACGTAAAGGACTAAATTGAAACAAAATAAAGATAAAGGACGAAAGTGTTACCTTAAGTTGAGGGACGAATTGTGTAATTTTGCCTATAATTTTCTATCTTGTCAACATGATCAATCATAAATCAGGCATTATAGTTCCATAAGACAATATCACAGCATAAATTTAACTGAAAGGGTTTCTCCTATCAATTAAAATACTCAAATAAGACCCTCGATGTGGTCTAACTTCTGACTATTTGAAATTCTATTATTTATAACAAGGGAAACAGGCGGGAAAGAAAATACCAGTTCTTTTACATCCTTCTTCTGTTGTCTTGTAGGATTATCTGGATACTGAAAAATGAAATAAAAACTAGGTTTCAGAACTGTGTATCTAAAAAACTAAAATTTTTCATTTTTTGTTTAGAATCAAACTTGTTGACCACGTGTAGAAAACAGAAAAATAATAATATTCAGGTTTATATACATAATTTTTTTATTTAAATATTTTTTCAAAAAATGTTAAATACATGAAAAAAATGCCACATCATTAACTATATTTGCTGCGTCATCATTTTTTAAATGGAACAATACTACCAAGGACTAAAAGTGAAGGAATATATAATTGTTAGGACAAAATCTAAAAACTAATTTTGCATGTACTAAAACGTGATCAGAGTCAGACACATATTTTAGGGACCAAATGCACTATTAACTCTAATATTTATTAGGAGAATGCTAACCAAAGCCCTATTTATTATGTGTAACGTAAAACACAATGAATCAACTTTGTAGATGAAAGCAAGTAACAGCATGTAAACAGTTGGGAAGTTGAAACTTGAAAGTCATCAACAAAAAAGAACTACTAATCCATTAATTTGGTTGTGAAAATTAAGAAAAACAAAAAGTTCAAAGATATTGAAACTTTAGTAAACTAATGGTAGTACACCATGATAATGAGAAATGGCTCCTCATAAAATATTACTAATGGGGGATTATGTTATCAATAGTTACACCAAAATCATTGCCTAGCGATTAACCACGTAAAAGTTTAACAGAATACAAAGTTAAATTTGTTGAAAGAACATCCAAATCCTATCTAAAGCAGTTAACAGGAACGCGAGAAAATGACCACTACTCACTAATATATTTGTCCACTTCTCACTTCCCAGATAAAGTAATGGCAAAACAATGTGATTGAACAGAATGGAAGAATCAATAGTATCAGAACAATTGCAATGACAAAAGTCACAAAACCTGAGCAGCAAGAGTGTGAAGAAAAGTCCATGTAGACCTTCCCAAGTCTTCTTTAGTCACAGGTGTAGAGGACTTGGCCTACAAAAACAGAATGATCAAAAATAAACTAACAAAACAAGTTCATATGCATAAATATATACTGCACATCTGTGTCCTTGGTTGATAAATAATGCAGTTTTAACCGCCCCTCTAATTTTTTTGTGCAATTTTAGTCCCTCAAGTTTACCCCTTTTCTGATTTTAAAGACCCCTACTCACATGTGGTTGGATTTACTTGAAGTCTATGGTAGTAGCATACATGTTTCGCACCTAATAATCTCATTCCCTTTCATATATTCCCTTCCCATCTCCTTCTCGTTCTTTCTGGAACCAACCAAACAACCCAACTAATGATATACCTGTTGTTCTCCCAATGTATCATTTTAATCATCATGTGACAAATTTTGTTCTTAATTTTATTTAATTTTATACTAAACTTTACTTTAAGTTCATTATCAGTATGTTTGAGTGTGAAATGTGAATTATTGTGATAATGATTCTGGTTTAGATTATAGCAGCAGCAATAAGAATTAACAATCATCAAGCAAAGAATTTTGGTTCATCTACATCACCGTCCTTGTTTGAGTCGTTTTGGAACATCAGAACAGTCTCGGCAACAACACCCAAACCTCACGAGTCAACAATAGATGCATTTTGTCTCTAGATCACATGTTCAAACCCAATTCCATGGTCAATTTCAGTTTCCAGAACCACATATCACATTTCAGGCAACACTTGCTACTTTACAAGCATGGCATGCTTCTTTACTCCATTGCATAATGCCAATACTGATACCAATGTTGTATCATCTCCGGCTAAATGTTACTCCATTGGGTCAGACAAAGAACGAGATGGGAAGATATGAAAGGGAAAGAGATGATTAGGTGTGATGGGTGTATGCTACTATCATAGACTTCAAGTAAATTCAACCACATATGATTAGGGGGCTTCAAAATTAGGAAGAAGGTAAACTTTAGGGACTAAAAACTGGGGGGGAGGGGGGGCAAAATCGCACATTTATGAAAGTTGGGGGGCCAAAACTGCATTTAAGCCATAAATAATTTGACTCAATAAAAATTCCCTAAACGAGTACAAATAATCACTATGTTTACATATATTACAATAATAAACATAGTAAAATGGATAAAAATATTGGAACATTTATACAATTTGGTAATTATAGGATATGTGCTACTATTCTTTCCTCCACTGTAACAGTCAAAATCAAAATTTTGCTTCAGATCGAAAGAGGAAAGCAAGATTGTAAAACCTAGAATCGCAACCAAAATCGAAGGATTTTACTCCATTGATTTTGTAGAATCGAAAGGGGATAGCAAGATCGCAACCAAAATCGAAGGATTCTTCTACTCAAATAATGTTAAATATCACCTAGAAAGTGCATAAACTACCTAAAGTTTGAAATCTTACAAATAAAACAACCAAGTCTCAAATCATAAACATAAACAACTCAGTCTCAAATCTTAAACATAAAGCAAACTAGTAAAAAAGCTTAAACATAAACGACTCAAAGTCTCAAATCTTAAATATAAAGCAACCAAAGTCCACAAAATACTCAAAATCTACAAACCTACATCACATAACGAACGCGCCAATTATAAGGAAGAGCAAAATTGCTTAAACATAAACGATTTCGAACAGATTTTGCATAGTTTAGGATTCTACTCAGGATTCAAACCGGTTAGGCAGAGCAGACTCGCAAAACCATAGGATTTCAGGATTTTAACAACAGTCAAGATACCCTTCACTACATAAAACTTAATTCTTGACAATTGAAATCATGAAACATTTAGATTTCAATAAACAGTAAGCAAAAATTAAAAGAGTAAAGTATAGTTTGATTTCATAGTAAGAAACCGAGTTGGTGATAGATAACAGCATAAGTTCTGAGGAACTGGATTAAAACTGCCTATATCACTTCGAGTTGGTGATAGATAACAGCATAAGTACTGAGGAAATGGATTAAAACGGCCTATATCACTTCCAAAAAATGAAAATAAATAACTATAAAGCTCTGCTTCACCTCCAACCCTTCCAATAAAAATGAAAATTAACTATTAACTAATAACTAGCAAAACAAAGCATTTAGGAATCAGGGAAGTGCTGCAATAGTAGAACCTTAGCAAAATAACATATTTGTTTTAAAAAATAATATTCGATACATGGGATACTGGTGATAATAATAACTGCAGATTATAGTTCAGAAGCCCAAAGAACCAACGACAAAACCACACTCACTAGGACAAGATTCATGATAAAAGTTTTGAAAAATTAAGATTGCAAGGCATTGATGATGGATACCTTGAGAACGGGATCACGAGGTTGAACAGAAGATGTGGTTTTCAAAAATGGCACTTCGATGGAGGCATTGATAGAACCTCTACCAGAGGGTCCTGATGACTGTATATGGCCTATAAAATTAGATACATGATCTTGAACAAAATTTGTGACTTGCTCAAAGTTATGAAATAAGGCCTGTACGGGATTCTCGGACATGTTGCCTGAGATTCGATTTGAGGACAAAATTTGAGGAAAAGTGACAAACAAATCAATACATCAAAGTCAGCAAAGCTCATCAAATAATTGAATCCATCGAAATAACATTCAAATAAAAGCTATGAATTATATCTATGTTGTTAATCTTAATCCCAAATAGTGTCCCCTACAGAAACCTAATAAAATACCATTCCACTACAGCGCACTTGACAACATAGCTCATCAAAAACACAAGAAAATGAAAAACACAACACTGTCCTTAAAAGGGTTCTAACTGACAACCCTTAAAAAAAGAGATTTAGGGAATTTCGCCCAGAAACCCTAATAACGGACGCAATAGCAGTTTGGAGCCGCAATAGCGTCGTGCTGAGCTCTACCACTGCTACGCAATTCCGCTACAGCATGCTAGACAACATAGCTACCAATGTTGTCAATTGCAGAAAATATTAGTTATCTGTAGTTCTTCACAATCGCTTTCTCTTGTTATTAATTCACATTTGTAGCACTCACACTTCTAATCAAAGGTGTGCTCGGTGTTCGACACAGACACATATGATTACATTCAATTATGTAATTTTCTTCGATTATTACCGGTGTCGATGTGTCAGTGTCGTATAATTCACTAATAATATTCACATTTGCATCCATTACAGTGAAATTAGTTATCTTCAAAAGATAGAGAGGATTACCTTACCTCCTGTTGAGAGCCGATGAAGAGTCCCGTACGGCGGGCAATTTCAATCGAACACAAGCGCGGGAGTGAAAATTTTGGGAAATAATTTTGTCAATTTATAAGGGTTTTTTTTTTATGATTATGAGAGGGTTTCTAACCCCTAAATTAAGCCGAGGGTTTTGGTTGGGATGTGAGGTTGTATGGTTTTATTTAAACCCCGAATTCACGAATCCTATCTGTTTGGGAAAAAAAATGTTTTTATTTTTTATTTTTGATAATACAGTTTAAAAAAAATATTTGTTATTTTTTATAATTTTTTGTGCGTTAATCTTTGAGCGTTTCAAGATAATGAAATTTAGGCCAAGTGTTAAAATTTTCATGAAATAAAATGTAATTTAGGTCAAGTTTCGATTTTGACCCCTTATTAAGCAAAATGAAAATTTTGCTCTCTATTTTTAGGAAAATATGCTCTTTTGACCCTATAAATTTATGAAAATATGTTTTTTTAACTCTCTATCTTTAGGGAAATAAGCTTTTTTGACCATTTATTTTTACAAAGTTGCAATTTTGTCCCCCTGTTTTGGGACATGTGGCATCTTCTCATTAGCCTTGCAAAGTTGTATAAAATTAAGGGGTAAAATTTTTATTTTTTTAATAGGGGGTCAAAATCGCAACATTTTGAAACTTTTTTTTTTTTGACAGAGACATTTTGAAACTTAAGGGGCGAAAAGCGCAGTTTAGCAAAAAAAATAATTATTTTTTAACCAACCCAAATGACTTAAGGCTTTGTTTGGTAAAAATGACTTGAGCCTGTTTGGTAAAAATAATGGATAATTAATAAGCTAGTTGATTGTTGATGACTGATATCTTATAGTGGATAGCTGATGACTTAGTGCTAATAAACTAATTAAAATGTTTGGTAAAATTAACAGTTCAACTCGCTGATAAATGTAAAAATGACATACAAGGACAATCTTAATTCATTAATTAATGTATCTTTTATATAATACTTTTTTTACAAAATATTAAAAATACTTAGAATTTATTAATTTAATGTATCTTTTATATAATTATTTTAAATTTATTTTCATTAAAAGTATTATACTTTGCAACAACAACAAAAAAAAAAGTAACACTAAAATATGCTTCTATTCATTACTATTTTTTCTATGCTTTCATTTTAAATTATAAACATAACAATAAAAAGTGTAAACTAACAACATAAGTTATTCTTTCAAAAAAAACAACATAACATAAGTTATGAATCCTTAAAAGAAAAAATATTATGAAAGTACCAATATATTTATCTAAGTTCAACTAATCATCAAACTTACATGTATGTCAACGTGTTACTAGTTTGGTTTTGTTGTGAATTCAGACAAAACTCACTAATATTTTGATGTGTAAAGCAATATTAACGAGAACCAAAATCAAAGTGATTAAACAAGCAATGAAACATGATAAAGGAGAAGAGTGCATATCTGTTCACCTAGTTCGTACAAAAATTGACCTACATCTTAAGGAGAGATATTTCTCAAATGTCGATGTTCGATACACACATATGTCGAACACCGAACATGCCTATGATTAGAAGTGTCAATGCTACATATGTGATCTCTTCCTGTTGGAACCAATATGATGATGATTCACTAAGCAATTCTAACTTTTTTTGTTAGTGATAGCAATTCTAACTTTAAAAAACGTGGCAGGGAAGGGTAACATAATGCAATGGCAAGAATTAACAAAAGTAAAAAAGATAGAGAAGAAATTAGTAAAATGTATTTTCAGTAAAACAATTTACTGAAGATTTACTCGAGATTTTATGCCAGCTCATTTTGCTCAAGTGAGATCGACTCATAAATTCGACTCTTCAAATTTACCTCATATATTAAAATTTCATACCTATTACCTTTTTTTTTGACGGAAAAATTTCATACCTATTACCTCTCACACACACAATACTATAAATGTATCAATAATTCAAACTTTCAACTTAATTATAGAACAAAAAGATACCAAATCTCCATAATAAGTGACATGTTCATAAACTTATATGAAACAACATAAATTATCTCAACAAATCATAAAAACATCCACACAAAAAAAACTATTCAAATAATAGGAGTTTAATAATTTTCTAAAGTTATTAAAAGTTAAAACAAACCCCAAAAAATAAAGTTAACTTCTTCAAAATCGGGTTAAATCGAACTAAATTAACTCGATTTTACCACAAGTTAAATCTCTCAAAATCTATGAATTCCAATTTCACTCAAAATCGACTTTATCGCCGATTTAACATGAAATTCTCAACTAGAAACGGACTTTACGTTTTAATACGCAAGTTTGACAACATTGAATTTACAATATGCTGTTATTCATCAGAAAGCTCATCATAATAAAAATCACTGTCATCACTCTCATCAACCAAAGATTTACTTCTGGTTCTTGATGATTTGTCAGATTTTGAGGCCAACACCTTCTCTGATGGTTTCCGATTTCTTTTAATTCGTGTTGCCACAGCACCATCTGTAAATAATATTCAAGGCAAAATTTCAAAAAATGCAAATACTACATAGCAATAATTTATAAATAACAGAATCAATGTATATGAAAGATGGAAATTCTGGGAGCAACATAGGGAAGAAACCTACACTCATACGAAGGCCTCACAAACTTATTCAATAGTACAGTTTAAAAATTGTGAATCTTAGGAATGAAAATACTCTGTTACAAGCATATTTTACATGGCGTGACATTACCTTCAACTGGACTTGAGGCATGACTCATCATTTGTCCATTTGCTACCACTTCTTCCGAAAATGGTGATCCAGAGTTATTGCTGTCCCCAATCTTTGAAGAACTATCTGACAACCTGTCTTCCTGTTCAGGAACATTGTGAATGGGAGATACTGGTAGATAACATAGCTCTTCCTCGGACATATCAGAGTCGCTGAAAGCAGGATCCTTCTCGACTGTTATAATGTCAACGTCCTCATCTTCATTGACATCAGATCCTTTTACCTGCAAGGATATGAACTTGGTTGAGACCATAAAATGGAAAAGAAAAAAATAATATGACCTATGACCATATAACGTTCACATACATTATCAGTGTCAGGATACAGATCAAATTCATCTTCTCGCTCCACATACTCCTCATTTTCCTCCATCTCTATGAAATCAGGAGCAAAAGCACTCCGGTGCTCAATGTACTCTTTGGCCCAGATATAAACTATGTCACACAAAATTAGGGTTTATGGCTTGGTTTGATTAGGATTATGTCATTAGACTTATCCAACAATCCCAAGACAAGAAGAGTCTACTCACTAACGTTCATTGTAGACATATAAGAGAAGAAGAAGAAGATAAAAGTAAATGACAATAAAATAAAGGTGAACTCTTATTGTAAGAATAAAAAATGGTTTTATAAACTAGATGGTTGTTCTATTTATAGTCTAACATTGACTTGAGCCCCAAGAATTAAATCACTAAACTGTTGCACAAGAAACCAGAGGCTCTAGGTCAAAAATACTAAAATAGACAGCTTTGTCGAAGAAGCAAAAGCAGCAAAAGGATAAAAGGGGTGCGCCACTTGTTATATTTTTGCACAAGATCTTCAAATTCTTTGCACAAGATATTTTTGTATTAGATCTTCATATTTTTGGCATGAATCCTTGCACAATATATTTTTGCATGAGATCTTCATATTTTTGGCATGAATAAGCTCCAATTCTCCTTTCTTTTGCTCCAAGACTCCATCTTTCAAATATTTGTTCCTAGAATAAAATAACTTGCAATTAAAGTAAAATAGTTCTGGAAGGAAATAAAAACATATTAAATCTAAATAAAATAAACTTAAATATTAAATAAAAGACATTAATTAATGACTCATTATTGACTCATCACAAACAACGAAGTTATCCAGTTTACCCTAACTGGGCAAGTTCAGTCCCTGCAAACTAGGAGATTTTTCAAAATGGTGTTTGAGATACCCTCCTAGATTCTACACACTTTCTCTTCTTTTTTTGTCTACCCAGCCTTACAAATTTTGGACAACTTCTTAAGACTTTAGCTACCACAAAATCCATTTTTATACCCTAAAGAAGATTAGTAAAGTTTTACAACCGATTACACAATTTTTATTTTGTCGATCTTCTTTAACAACAATCAATTTGATCTCATAATGACCTTTATCTCTTTCTCTCTAAGTACAGTCTGAACACTTAGGTGAACCTAAACTTTTCAAAAACACTATAAAAGATATGCCAAAGATACATTGGAGACTTGAGTGTATTTGTGATTTCTATCTAATGTTTGAGAATTGAATCTCAAGTTGAGAGAGATGAATATGATCACTTTCAAGCAATTTGTACTTTTCTGCTTCTTATATTTTTTTGATCAAGTGACTTCGAAATCAGAAAAGATTTTGTCTATAGTTTGTGTTGTGGTGAGATGTGTTATCATTTGAATGATGATTCCCTTAATGGAGCTTCAATCTTGATGTGCAAGCAAGGAACTAGTCGTTAGAAACTAGTTGTTATTTTGTCCTTTTCTGCTTTGCCGTGTTTACAAGAAAGTCTTGAAACTAGTTGTTGTGCTTTGCTTCTCAACATCTAATCTTTGTTTATGATCTTCTTGTGTCCATTTGGTTATGTTTTTGTCATAATTTCTTTTTGTGTTTTCTGAATTTTCCATTATGAAGTTCATTCTGATTTGCTTCGGATCTTTGGAATTTCAACTTCTTGTATCCCTTGACTTGCAAATTTGATCTACCTAATATGAAACTGTTAGCTATTGTGTTTAGAACTGCTGCCACGTCTGCAGAGTTTATTTTACTTCTGTTTTGAATATTTTAAATATGTTTCCTAGTTTCTAGTTCAGTTTCTTTTCCTCCTAGTTTTCAGCAAGCAGTTTTTTCTAGTATTCTATCGTGGCCTAACTTAT